>Ga0172382_10000026_pt1 | contig 223671 bp, 209 predicted proteins | sample Leawel138RmetaG_FD_122245 | JGI IMG/M metagenome (GOLD analysis project Ga0172382, IMG submission 122245) | Leachate microbial communities from a municipal landfill in Southern Ontario, Canada - Leachate well 138R metaG | ecosystem: Engineered > Solid waste > Landfill > Unclassified | place... | reverse complement strand
GACCAGGCATACCCCCAACATGGACAACCGGACCGAAGTCCGCAACGCCAAACCCGTACATGATCCGCGACGACTCCAGCGCGAGCGGGGTGGACGGAGCCGGAAGGGGGTGCCCCCCTGGGGGGCTATGGGTGGTGTTGCGCTTGGTGGCAGGCGTGGCAGAGCAGCGTCAGGTTGTCCGGCTCGTGCGTTCCGCCGTGGGCGAGCGGTTGGATGTGGTGGACTTGAAGCCGGTCGGTGCTTCCGCACTGGACGCAGCGGTTGTCGTCTCGCCGGCGGATCTTGGCGATGACGTGCCGTTCGTTGCCTCGGGCTCGGTGGCCTTGCCGGGTGCGTTCGGCGCGGTGTTGCCGGTCGTGTTGGGGGCACCGGGTGCCGGTGGTGAGGTTGGGGCAGCCGGGTTCGCCGCAGACGCGCATGCGGTGAAGGTACGCGCGCCGTCGTAAGGCGTCTCGTCGTTCCGGATGCCGAGCGCTTCGCCGACCTGCTCACGGACACGCTTCGGCTTCTCGCTAGGCCCCTGGCTCCCGGGAGCCAGGGGCCTCCCGGCGGTAGCCGCCGCACCCTTGAGGCCGCCCTCGCGGATGCGCTCCTCGGCCTCCGGCTTGTAGATCTCCTCCAACGCCAGGACCAAGCGGGCCGAGTACCTCCACTAGATCCACTACATCCACGCTCCCGCGCGCGTCTGCCCAGGCCGTCGACGGGCTGCCGCGGCGGTGTGCGGACTGTGCCCCGGCGTCCTGATGCTGTCCCCTTGCTGACCCCGACCGGTGGTGGCGCGCCCTCGCTGGGGCTCCCCGGAACGACGGAACCCCCCGGGTTGCGGGGGGTTCCTGTGGATACCCGGGGCGGGATTCGAACCCGCACTCTGTTGCCAGAAGCGGATTTTGAGTCCGCCGCGTCTACCGTTCCGCCACCCGGGCGGGGTGTGCGTCGTGCATCGTACGGCCCGCCGGGTCGCACCGTCGGACCGGGACGCGCCGGAGCGAGCCGGCGCGTGGGGGCGAGGCCTAGGCCGCGACGGCCGAGCCGCCGTGGTACTCGGGATGGTCCGGGTCGTCCGCGTGGATCTCGACCTCGGTCTGCCAGTTCTGCGACATCGCGTAGATCGTGACGAGCACGACGACGACCTGGACGCCGAGGATGACCTGGGTCAGCAGGCCGATGTCCGCCGACAGGGCGGCCTCCTTGAACCCGACGGCGTCACGCGAGTACCAGCTCCCGATCGACACGAACGCGAAGATGCCGATGAACGTCGCGATCGCCGCGGCCATCGGCAGCACGCCGCGGCTCCACCGCACGACCTGGACGATGAAGATGAGGTTGACCGCGATGAAGACGAAGTGCAGCTGCTTGGCGTCCTCGAGCAGGTCCCAGCCGCGCTTGGTCTGCCAGGCCAGCAGCAACGTCGACACGAGGAGCACGACGATGACGAGCATCCGCGTGATCTTGCTCGCTGGCTTCTCGCGGTTCGGGTACGTGACGACCGGCTGCTTCCCCATGGCTGCGAGCAGCCTACACTGCGAGGGAGCGTCTGCGGGCGTGGTGAAATCGGTAGACACGCGGGCTTTAGGTGCCCGTGGCGCAAGCCGTGGGGGTTCGAGTCCCTCCGCCCGCATCGGATGCCGCCCGGTCGTGGTTCGCGACCGGGCGGCGCCTCCATCGCTCAGAAGTAGTTGCTGGCGACCACGACCTCGACCCATGCCGAGAAGACCACGACCGGCACAGCGATGACGGTGCAGGCGACCATCGCCGCGAGCAGCTCGTCCTGGCGGTCCTCCCGCTCCAGCCAGATGACGGCGGCGAGTGGGAGGAACACGGCGATGAGCTCGGGCGCGGCGTGCGGGATGACGCGGACGAGGAGCCCGAGGGCGTCGTGCGCTCCGGTGGCCGCCACGTTGGACAGCGACTGGCCGAGCGTCAGCGCCTGCTGGACCAACGAGAAGAGCGTCAGCGCCCCGACGACGACGAGCGCCGGCAGCGACGCGTGGTGGTGCACCGCCCGCTGCATCCCGGTGAGCCGGCCGGCCTGCAGCGGCAACGAGCGCCGCACGAGGTAGGTCGCGAGGCACACCATGAGGTGCAGCGCCAGCACGGTGAGGTTGCGGCCCAGGACGTAGACGAAGTCCGACCATCGGCTGCGCGGGTCGGCCGCGATGAGCTGGATCCCCGGGCTCGGGTTCGGCTCGGCGAGCAGCGCGACGAGGTAGGTCGCGACGAGGAGGAGCGCGGCGATGACGGCGCTCAGCGCGACCCACGGGGCGAGGATCCGAGGACTGGCGATCCACCGGCGCAGCGCGGTGCGGCTCTCGCGGATCGCGGCCTCCCGTGCCGCGAGCCGCGCCGCGGCCAGCTCGTCGCCCCGCCCCATGGGTGGATGGTACGGGTCGCCCGCGCCCGGACCATCCACCCATGGCGCTCGGACGGGCGGGTCCGGGAACGGCGAGGGCCCGCTCGTGGCGGGCCCTCGTTGGTATCGGGGAGACAGGATTTGAACCTGCGACGGGTGGGTGGGTCCTGACTCGGGGCCGGGCGGGGCTGGGAACGGCGAGGGCCCGCTCGTGGCGGGCCCTCGTTGGTATCGGGGAGACAGGATTTGAACCTGCGACCGCCCGGCCCCCAGCCGGGTGCGCTACCAGACTGCGCCACTCCCCGAGCGCCGTAGGAGGGTAGCGCAGGAGACGCTCCGGGCACGCGCCGACCCTCGCGGGGCGACCGGTGCGAAGGGGGTGACCTCATGATCGTGTCAAGGGTGCGTGGTCAGGCCGTGCGGGGGGTGGTGCCGGGATGGCGGGTGGCGCGGGACTCCGGGCCGACGCAGAGGTGGCGCACCGCACCCTGCGATTCGGGGTGCGCCACCCAGACGACGCAGACCGACGGCGAGGTGGATCGGCCTCTCGCGGGCGTGCGGGTGATCCACGCCAGCGTCGCGTCGCCCGGCCCGCTGCGTCCCGGCCCCGCCGCGTCCCGGCCCCGCCTCGCCCCGCCGCTCCCCGGCCCCGGCGCTCCCCGCCTCGCCCCGGCCCGCCGCGCCTCGTCGCGGCCACCTCGCCTCGCGCCCATCGATCCGGGCGGGGCGGCGCGGAAGCTCCACTCGGTGGGCGGCCACACTTACCGAACCCGAAGGGTTTGACGGGTTGGGCTACAGGGTCGGGTGGTTCGATGGATGCAGGACGTCGGTCGAGGCCGACGTCACCACGCGAACCGCAGGGAGCGACCGTATGGACATCGAACCGCCATGACCGCCGTCCCGCGCACCGGGCCCACGGGTCCGGGGAGCCATCGGCTCCGGCGCGGGACGGCGATCGCCCACCGGACCCCGCACGGCATGCGTCACGTGGGGGACCGACGACGAGGGGCCGCGACGCCGTCGCGGCCCCTCGTCGTGCTTCGGTCGCCGGCGGGCCGACGGACCGGGGGAAGCAGGCGACGGGAATCGAACCCGCCCTAAGAGCTTGGAAGGCTCCTGTGCAACCACAACACTTCGCCTGCGCGGGGACGACCGAGTGTAGCGGCGCCACCGCCCGCGCCGTCTCGTGGCGCGCCCGCGCCGACCCGCCCCTCCGAGCCCGCCGCACCGCCGCACCGCGGCACCGTCCCCTCGCGTCGCCCCCGGCGTCGACCGACCGATGCGAACGCCCGCCCGTCGACGGGCGCCCACCGGCGGATACGCTCGGACGATGGCCGACCTGGCGTACCTCGGACCCGAGGGCACCTTCACCCACCGGGCGGCGCTCGACCTCGCGGCCGAGGGCGAGACGCTGTTGCCGCTGGACCATGCGGCGGACGTCATCGCCGCGATGGCGGACGGTCGGGCGGACGGTGCGGTGATCGCGTTCGAGAACAGCCTCGACGGTCCGGTCGCGGCCAACCTCGATCTGCTCATCGCCACCGACGAGCAGGTCGTCGTCGTCGCCGAGCGGGTCCTCGAGGTCGTCTTCACCGTGTGGCGGCGACCGGACGACGACGCGTCGCTCGCCGGAGTCGTCGCCCACCCGGTCGGACTCGCGCAGTGCCAGGGGTTCGTCCACGACCACGGCCTGCAGACCCGTGGCGCGAGCTCCAACGGCGTCGCCTGTCGCGACGTGGCCGCATCCGACGAGCCCGGCTGGGGGGCGTTGGCCGGGCCGGACGCCGGCACGCGGTTCGGGCTCGTCGCCACCCGGGTCGGCGTGCAGGACGACGATCGCGCGGCGACGCGATTCCTGCGGTTGGGCCGGCGCTGCCCGGCCCGCAGCGGCCGCGACCGATCGGCGTTCGTGCTGCGACCAGACCGCGATCGACCGGGCAGCCTGGCCCACCTGCTGCAGGAGTTCTCGGCCCGCGGGCTCAACCTCACGGCGATCAAGTCACGGCCGACGAAGGAGCTGCTCGGCGAGTACGTGTTCTTCGTGGAGGCCCAGGGGCACCTGCAGGACCCACACATGCGCGAGGCGACGCTCGGCCTGCTGCGGTCCTCCGTCGACGTGCGGTTCCTCGGGAGCTATCCGGAGGACCCGACCCGCCCGGCTCCGTCGACCGGGAGCCCGCCGACCGACGACGAGCCGCAGCGCCGCCTGCGCCGGATGCTCGACCGCGTCGCGCCCGAGGCCCCGTGAGCGCGTCGGAGCGCACCGACGGGCCGACCGTCGGGGTGTGCGGGCTGGGGCTCATCGGCGGGTCGATCCTCCTCGCGCTCCGCGACGCGGGCCTGCGGGTCCGCGGCTGCGACGTGTGGCCCGACCCGCGCCGCTGGTGCGAGGAGCAGGGCGTCCCGGTCGACGCGTCGCCCGAGGCCCACGCCCGCGCGGTCGACCTCGTGATCCTCGCCACCCCGCCGCACGCGACGGCCGCGGTGGCCGCCGCGGCGCTCGCCGCCGCCCCGGACGTCGTGGTCGTCGACGCCGCGTCGGTCAAGCGCCCGATCGTCGACGAGGTCCGCCGACGGGCCCCCGACCACGCCCACCGGTTCCTTCCCGCCCACCCGCTCGCCGGGGCCGAGACGACCGGCCACCGCTCGGCGACCACCGACCTCGTCGTCGGCGCGCCGTGGGCGGTGTGCCCACCCGCCGACGATCCCGAGGGCGGTGGGGACGACCTGGCGGCGTTGCTCGCGGTCGCCCCGATCCTCGACGTGCTGGACGCCCGGATCGTCGTCTGCACCGCCGACGCGCACGACCGTGCGGTCGCGGTGACGAGCCACGCGCCGCACCTCGTCGCCGGGGCGGTCGCGGCGGTCGCGGCCGGCGGTGACCCCGGCCCGCTCGCCGCGGTGCTCTCGGGCGGGGCGCTGCGCGACGCGACCCGCGTCGCCGCCGCCCCGGTCGAGCTGTGGCTCGAGGTGCTGCACGCCAACGCCGCCGCGACCGCCGACGCGCTCGACGCGACCGCCGACGCGTTGCGGCACGCCGCCGACGCGTTGCGGTCCGGCGACCACGACCGGATCGCGGCGGTCTGGCGCACCGGCGGCGACGCGCAGGCCACGATCCGCGACGCCCGGTGGGCCCCTCCTGCGTGGGAGCCGCTCGACGTCGCGGCCCGCTGGCCGGACCTCCTGGCGCTCGGCGAGGACGGGGTGCGGGTGCGGTCGTTGCGACCCGGACCGCCCGGGCGCGTCGTCGGGTCCCGCAGCGGGGGCTGACGTCGTCGGCCCGGTCTGCGACCCTGCGCACATGCGCCCGTCCCGGCCCCCCGGCGTCCACCACGCCCTCGCGCTCGTCGGTTGCCTGGCGGCGCTCGGCGTCGCCGGTTGCGGCGACGACGACGATCCGGCCACCGTCCCGGCGTCCACGGCCCCCACGCTCACCGACGCGCCGGCCACGACGGTCGCCCCGACCGACACCGAGCCCGACGACGACGGTCCGGCGACGACCGAGACCACGACGACGTCGACGGAGCCCAGCGGGGGCACGCCCGCCCCGGGCGACGCCCCGACCGCGACCCGCACCTCGCCCGGCGACGCGGGCGGCGCGCAGCCGCGGATCACCGTCGACGGCGACGTCGCCCGCGCGACCGCCGGCGACGCCGCGCTCGCCGAGCTGTGGTGCGATCAGGCGCGCGCCGGCGCGTACGACGCGGAGCTCGGCGATGCCGGACGGCTCGTCATCACGGTCCGTGGAGGCGCGGAGCGCACCTGCGAGCTGCCGCGCTGAGCGCGTCGGCGGCCTGCTCGGCTATCATCGTCGGCCGCTCGGGGGATTGGTGTATCGGTAACACGGCGGTCTCCAAAACCGCAACGGGAGGTTCGATTCCTCCATCCCCCGCTCGCGACGAAACGCCCGGTACGCCGGGCGTTTCGCGTTGCGCTGGAGTTGTGGTGCCAGTGCAGCTATTCTGCATGCATGGCTGCGGTGACGATCCGGGACGTGCCTGACGACGTACGGGATGAGCTGGCCGCGCGTGCCGCTCGATCGGGCCGGTCGCTCCAGGAGTACGTCCGCGGCATGCTCATCGAGCAGGCATCGGGTCCCACGGTGGACGATGTCCTCGCCAGGGCGCGACGCCGGGTCGAGGCGACGGGCTCCCGGGTCGACGCGGCGTCGATCCTCGAGGCGCGCGACGCGGGTCGACGGTGACGGATCGCGTCGTCTGCGACGCCTCGGTCATCGTCGCCGCCGTCCTCGACGGCGGCTCCGCGGGGGATTGGGCGACACGACAGCTGCGTGGCCGTCGGTGGTCGGCCCCCGACCTGTTGCCGTTCGAGGTGGCGAACATCGTGCGGCGTCACGAGGCGCGCGGACAGGTGAGCAGCGATCAGGCGGCACAAGCGCATGCCGACCTGCTGGATCTCCACGTCGAGCTCTGGCCGTACGAGCTGCTCGCAGGATCGGCCTGGGCGCAACGGCACCACCTGTCGATCTACGACGCGGCGTACGTCGCCGTCGCCGAGCGCCTCGACGCGCCGCTGGTGACGCTCGACGCGCGTCTGGCCCGGGCGCCGAACCTGCCCTGCGTGGTCCTGACGCCGTGAGCGCCGCCCGGATCTCCGGGCGTTCCGTCATCCCGGCCGGTCCGGTCACCCGGTCGTCGTGTCGCTGAGGTGCTTGCCGACGGGGCCGACGTAGACGCCGCGCGGCAGTCCGGCGAGGTCGGGCTCGTCGCCCTTCACCATCGCCAGGTACACCCGGCACGTGCGGCGCATCCCGCGACCGGTCGCGACCTTGACGTGCGGGCCGGCCCACAGGACCCGGCCGTCGTGGGTGAACCGGTACTCGTGCGGGTAGCGTTGCCGGGCGCTGTCGCTCACGTCGTCCGCCCACTCGAGCTGCTGCTCCACGGCGACGTCGCGCATCGGACGTCCGACCCCGCCGGGGGTCGCCCACGCGGCCGCGACCCGGTCGAGCGCCAGCAGGTCGCGCAGGAGCTTGCGCGGCTCGTCGTACGGGGCGGTGCGGGCGGTGTCGAGCGCCCGGTCGGTGTAGATCAGGTGGTCGGCGTGCTCGCGCGCGAGGAGCACCGCGTCCAGCACGGTGTGCACGGCGGGCAGGTCGTCGACCCGGAGGGGTGCGTGGTCGTCGTGGTCGACGAGGTCGATGTCGGCGCCGGCCTCGACCGCCAGGCGGCGTAGTCGCCGCGACGCGGTGCGCATCCGCTCCGCCTCGGCACTGGCGGCCTCGTGGGCGTCGGTGAGCTCCTCGAGCGCCAGGGCGCGCTCCTCGAGCTGCGCCTCGAGCGCGGCCACGCGGGCCCGGAGCGCCGCCACCTCGGGCGCGTCGCGTCCGTGGTGGTCGTCGGTGGCGCGGTCGCCGGCGTCGGCGCGGAGCCGGTCGCGCTCGTGGGTGACCTCGTCGAGCCGGCCGAGCGCGCGCTCGAGATCTCCGCTGATCCGCTGTCGCTCGCCCTGCTCCCGGCGGGCCTTGGCGGCCGCCCGGTCGGCCTGCTCCCGGGCGCGGGCGAGCGCCGCATCGGCCCGCTCGGCGTCACGCTCCCGGCGGCGGGCGACGTCGTCACGCTCCTCGCGGGCGGCGTCCCGCTCGCCGCGGATCTCGGCGGTGATCCTCCCGAGCGCCCGTAGCGCGCCGGTCAGCGCGTCCGGTGCGCCGGGCGCCGGGAGCCCCACGCGTGCCAGTCGCCGGGCGAGGTCGCCGTCGTCGGGCCAGAGGCCGGCCAGGGCCGACGCGGTGGGATCGCGGACGTCGGTGGCCGTCGGATCGGCCGGCGTGGACGGTCGTGGCGGTGACGCACGCGATGCCCGTCGGCCCTTTCGTGCCCCGTCGCCCTTGGGGGCCCGCCAGCCGCGCCGGGCGCCGAATCCGTGGTGGTCTGGATCGGTCTCGCGGCTCATGACCGAATCCTCTCACCCGGCTGTGGGCCCCGCGACGCGTGACGGACGGGAGGAGGAGCGCCGCTGTGGATCCTGGACGGCCACGGGACGGCCACGCGGCCACGTCGACGTCGTGCGTGGCCGTCAACCTGGCGCGCCCGCGCTCGCGTGGCGCGGGCTATGCTGCGGTGATGGCACGATCATGTACGCGGTACGCGGGGCTCCTGGCGGCGGCGGCGGGGATGCTGTGCGTCGGCGCACCGGCAGCGACCGCCGCGGGCGTGGCGTGTGGCGGGTCGGCGGCGCCGGACGGGTCGGGGACGACGGCCGGCGGTCCGATCGACGGTGGTGGCGACGCGGGCACGGGGGAGACGGCGGCCTGCGCACCGCGGCTCGCCGTGCTCCGGGTGCTCGGCGCGCCGGCCCGGGCGGTGCGTGGCCGGACGGTGACGTTCCGGGTGCGGGTGCGGAGCTCGGGCACCGCCCCGACCGGGACGCTGCGGATCCGGGCGACCGGGGGTGGCACGGGAGCGGCGACGTCCCCGCCGTTGGCGGTCGGCGCGCAGCGCACGGTGCGGATCCGGGTGCGGATCACGGGCAGGATCGGTCGGCGTGTGACGGTGCGGTTCCGGGTGACCGGGCCCGGCGTCCGCGCCCGGACGGTGAGCGCGAACGTGCGGGTCACGGCTCCACCGCGCCGTAGGCCGGGCGCGTCCGGCGGCGGGGCGACGACCCTGCCGGCGGCCCCACAGGCGCCCTCGGCGGGATCGGGACGCTGATGCGCGGGCGGGGTCGGGAGCGCGCGCCGCTGTGGGTGCGCCGGGGCGCGGGATCGCGCCTGGCGGCGACGGCGACCGGCGCTGCGGTGCTCCTCGCGACGGGGGCGGCCACCGGGGCCGCGCCGGCGTCGGCCGCCCGGACGATGACCGCCACCGAGAAGCGCGCGGTCGAACGCACGATCCGCGCCTTCGACCGGGCGAATCCTGCGCGCCTCAACCTGCAGGGGGAGGCGCGTCGCAGGCCGGTCGCGTTGCGCTCGACGGTCGCCCGCTCGTGGGCGCTCTACGTCATGCCGGGCGTGACGAGCAGCACGTCGAGCCACTGGATCGTGCTCCGTCGGACGTCGGGCCGCTGGCGCGTGCGGCACGTCGAGACGTGGTCGAACGGGGCGGGGACGGCACGCTGGTTCTGTCGCCGCGGACGCGCGGCGACGATCATCGGCATGGACCTGGACGTCGTGGAGCCGGCGGCCGGCGGACCGTGCGACACGCGACGGCTGGAGCGGTGGCTCACGACGAAGATGCGCGTCGCGGACCTGCGCACGTTGCGTGACGCGGTGGAGTGGCGGGCCGATCCCACGGTCCCGGACGGCACGGGCGACCCGGTGCAGCGCCAACCGCCGGAGCTGGCCGAGGACTGGGTGACGCAGGACATCGCCTGTGACTGGGACGGCGAGGTGCGCGCCCGGGTGAGCCGCGCGAACCCGCGTTGGGCGAGGGTGACGTTGCGTTGCGGCGAGCACCTGGCGTCCTATCTCGTCGCCCGGCCGGGACGGACGGGCCCGTTCACCCGCACGGTGGCGTACTACGACGAGCTGCGCCCGACCCGGCTGTGCGACGCCCGCCGGCTGCTGCCGGCGCAGCGGGTGCGGATCGACCTGGGCGTCTGTCGCTGAGGCCGGCCGGCGGTGAGGGGGTCGCCCACTGCGGTGCGTATGCCGGAAACCGGCTGCTGTTGAGCCCCGACCAGTTGGGGAACCTGGAGAAGAAGTCGGGGCCGACCGAGTCGACGTGGCGGTCACCGGGGTAGAAGCGCCGCGGCATGTCGGCCGGGATGTTCGGGGTGCCGGCCGCCTGGGGCACCCAGAGCATCGACACCTGACTCCCTGGCAGGTTTCCGTCTGCGTACGTCGTAGATGGTGCTCATGGATCGTCCATCGCGATCACGGTGCCTCGTCGCAGTGGGTTTGACGGTCGCGGTGCTCGACGGGTGGCTCGTCCTCGGGCTGCTCGGGCCGTCGACCACCGCGACCGCTGACGCGACGCCCCCCGCGGCCGCCCGGGCCACCGACGCGAACCGCGCCGGCGCCACCCGGACGACCTCTGCGACCCCCGCCGCGGTCGCCCGGGCCACCGACGGGACGTCGACCGGGGAAGCCCCGGCCGGACCGGCCGACGCGCCGCCCACCATCCCGGACGACGGCTCCGCGTCGACGCCGCCGGCCCCGACCCCCGACACGCCACGGGTCGGGGTGACCCGCGGGCCGTCGTCGGTCGTCCCCGGCGGACGGGTGCGGTTGACCGTCAGCGGGGTGCGCCTGCCGGCGCGCGCGCAGGAGCGGGTGGGCCGGACGTGGCGGGTCCGCGGCGAGCCGATCACCGGATCCCACACCCGGTTCCGTCTGGCGACCACGACCGGGTCGCGCGCGCAGGTCCGGGTCATCGGGGCGGACGGCTCGCCCACGCCCGTGCTGCGGATCCCGCTCCGCGCGGTGAGCCTCGCCGCCGTCGGCGACGTCAACCTGCACCCGGCCCCGCTCGGCGCGATCGCCGGCGGCGACGTGCACGGCCCGTGGCGGCACGTCGGGCCGATCCTCCGGACCGCCGACATCGCCGTCGGCAACCTCGAGACGTCGATCAGCACCCGCGGCACGCCGTTCCCCAAGGCGTTCACCTTCCGAGGGTCCCCGAGCGCGCTGCGGGCCGCCCGCGACCGGGCCGGGCTCGACGTCCTGAGCCTCGCCAACAACCACACCGGCGACTACGGCCGCGACGCGCTGCTCGACACCGTCCGGTGGGTCCGACGCCTGGGGATGGCGCCGGTCGGCGCGGGGCGCGACGTGCGCGACGCGACCCGGCACCGCGTCGTCGAGCGGCGCGGGCTGCGGGTGGCGTTCGTCGCGTTCAACGAGATCCTGCCGATCGAGTTCCGTGCCGGCGACGATCGGCCCGGGACCGCGTGGATCACCCCGGACGCCGTCCGCCGGGCGATCGTCCGGGCGCGGCGCGGCAACGACGTCGTCGTCGCGTCGTTCCACTGGGGGATGGAGCTCGCGACCAGCCCGTCGTCGGCCCAGCAGGCCACGGCCCGCGTCGCGCTCGACGCCGGGGCGACCGTCGTGCTGGGCCACCACCCGCACGTCCTGCAGCCGACGGTGCGCGTCGGCCGACGGGTCGTCGCCTACAGCCTGGGCAACTTCGTCTTCCCGGCGCACTCGCCGGGCACGACCCGGTCGACGATCCTCCACCTGGACCTCGTCCCCGGCCGGGTGGTCCGGTACCGGCTGCGACCGGTCACGATCCGCGGCGCCACCCCGGTCCCCGACCGCTGAGCGCGCCCGGGCGACCGCGGAGCCGGACCGCCGCCACCCGCTCCGGCCCGGCGCCGGGACCTCGTCCGCCCACGCGGCGGGACCGGACGCCGGTCACGCGGTGACCGCGGGCGGCGCGTCGCTGCCGATCCGGCCGGCGATCCGCTCGCGGAACGCCGTGAACTCCGGGGTGGTGCGGACCGCGGCGTTGCGGCCGTCGACGGGGACGGGCACCGGCTCGTCCAGGACGATCCGGCCGGGTCGCGGGCTCAACAGCAGCACGCGGGTGCCGAGGTACGCCGCCTCCTCCACCGAGTGGGTGATGAAGAGGACGGTCTTGCCCGATCCGCGCCAGATCCGCAGCAGCTCGTCCTGCAGCCGCTCGCGGGTGAGCGCGTCGAGCGCGCCGAACGGCTCGTCCATGAGCAGCACCGCCGGATCGTTGGCGAGCACCCGGGCGATCTGCGCCCGCTGCTGCATCCCGCCGGACAGCTCGTACGGCGCCGCGTCGCCGAACCCGTCCAGGCCGACGAGGTCGAGGTACCGATCGGCGATCGCCCGTCGCTCCGCCCGGGACGCACCGCGCAGCCGCGGGCCGAGCGCGACGTTCTCGCGGACGCTCTTCCACGGGAAGAGGTTGGGGTGCTGGAAGACGACCCCGCGGTCGGGGGACGGCCCGGTGATCGGCGCGCCGCCGACGGTCACCGTCCCGACCGTCGGCGGCAGGAACCCCGCCAGCAGCTGCAGCAGGGTCGTCTTGCCGCAGCCGGACGGCCCGACGATCGACACGAACTCGCCCGGCTCGATCCGCAGATCGATCCCGGCGAGCGCGTCGACCGTCGCGCCGCGCCCCGCGAAGCGGCGCCCCACGCCGTGCAGCTCGATGGCGCCGCCCGCGGTGGTCATCGGCTCAGCGCCCGGCCCGGCCGGCCACGGCCTTCACGGCGGTGACGTACGACGCGCCGGTGTAGACCGCGTCGGGCTTCGTCGCCGGGATCTGGCCGACGTCCTTGTTGAAGGTCGCCGTCGCCAGCAGGTCCCGGCCGACCTTGCCGCCCAGGAACGCCGCTCCGGACTGCTCGTCGGCGGTGAGGAACTGCAGGCCCTTCGTCTGCTGCAGGACCTCGGCCGGCTCGAGGTTGAGCTCGGCGCCGATCGCCACGGCGGCGGCGTCCGGGTCGTCGGCGAGGAGCCGCACCGCGGCGTCCTGCTGCTCCACCCACGTGGCGAGCGCGTCGGGGTACCGGTCGGCGAACGCCTTCGACACGACCGCCAGGTCGTACGTCGTGTGGCCCTTCTCGGCCTGCTTCGCGCTGTCGGTGATGACCGTTCCGCCGTCGTCGACGAGCGTCGCGAGGGTCGGGTTCCAGACGTACGCGGCGTCGATGTCGTCGCGCTTCCACGCGGCCGCGATGTCGGCCGGCTCGGCGTCGATGATCTTCACGTCGCGCTCCGCCACGCCCGCGTCCTTCAGCGCCGCGAGGAGCGTGTAGTGCGTCGTCGACGCGAGCGGCGCGGCGATCGTCTTGCCCTTCAGGTCGGCGATCGTCCGGATGCCGTCCTTGGCGACGAGCGCCTCGGCCGACCCGATGACGTCGTGGATCCACGGCACGACGTACTCGATGCCCTGCGACAGCCCACGCGAGACCGGGCTCGACCCGGCCAGGCCGATGTCGAGGCTGCCGCCGGCGAACGCCTCGTTCACCGAGCCGCCCGAGTCGAACTGCTTCCACTCGATCCGCGTGTCGGGGAGCGCCTTCTCGAGGAGCTGCTGGTGCTTGACGACGAGGTCGCCGTTGGGGATCGCCTGGTAGCCGATGGTGATCTTCTCGGGAACGGCGTCCGCGCCCGATCCGGTCGCCGCCGTCGGCTCCTCGTCGTCACCGCACGCGGTGAGGGTGAGGACGGAGAGCAGGGCGAGGAGCAGGAGGAGCGCCGGTACGAGCGGCCTCCGGAGGAGTGATGCGTGCATGGGTCGTCCTTCGTGATCGGTGGTGGTGGGGAAGAGGGGGTGGGCGGCGTGGCCGTGGTCCGGGTGCGACGGACGCGTCACGCGCGGCCCTGCCACGGGACGGTGCGGCGCTCCAGCGCCTTCAGGGCGGCGTCCATCGCGATCGCCGTGATGCCGATGACGACGATGCAGAGCACGGCGACGTCGGTCTGCTGGAACTTCTTCGTCGTCCAAGCCAGGCCGCCGATGCCGGGCAGGCCGTCGACCGTCTCGGCGGCGACGATCGTCGTCCACGCGAACCCGAGCGCCAGGCGGATGCCGGTGAAGAGCTCGGGCAGGACCGACGGCAGGGTGACGTGGCGGACGACCTGCGACCGGGACGCCCCGAGCGCCAGGGCGGCGTCGACGCGGTCGCGACGGATCCCCTGCACGCCGGACACGACCGAGAGCGCGACGGGCGCGAACGCGGCGAGGAAGATGAGCCACACCTTCGACGCGTCGCCGATCCCGAACCAGATGATGAGGAGGCTGAAGTACGCCAGCGGCGGCAGCGACCGGATGAAGTTCACGTACGGCTCGAGCACGATCCGTACGGGGCGCACCGTCGCGATGAGCAGCCCGAGCGGGATGCCGGCCACGATCGCCAGGCCGACCCCCAGGCCGATCCGGCGCAGGCTCGCCCACAGGTGCTCCCACAGGTAGTAGCCGCTGAGGCCGGTCTGACCGTCGTGGACCGTCACGCCGTCGACGAACCGGTCCCACACGGCGGTCGGCTTGGGCACGAAGAGCTCCGACCACACCTCGAGCTCGGTGACCGTCCACCAGGCGCCGAGGAGGACGGCGAGCGACAGCGCCCGGTAGGCGTTGCGGCGCGCCCACGGGGCGAGCCGTCGGGTGGCGGCGCCGCCGGAGGCGAGCGGATCGTCCGCGACGGCGGTCGCGACGTTCGTCACGGCCCGCGAGCTCACGCGGCCACCAGCGGCGGCGTGCCGGCGAGGAGCCCGCGGGCGGCGATCACGGCCCGGACGCCCTCGCCGACGTGGTAGGCCTCCTCCAGGTGCGGATAGCCGGACAGGATGAACCGGTCGATCCCCAGGTCGTGGTACTCGGCGATCCGGTCGGCGACGTCCTCGTACGACCCGACGAGCGCGGTCCCGGCGCCACCGCGCACCAGCCCGACCCCGGCCCACAGGTTGGGCGACACCTCGAGCGCGTCGGTCCGGCCGCCGTGCAGGTCGCTCATCCTCCGTTGGCCCTCGGACTGCGACGCGCGCTGGGTCTCCTGGGCGCGGCGGATCGCGTCGTGGTCGAGCCCGGCGAGCAGGCGGTCGGCGACCGCCCACGCCTCGTCGGCGGTCGGCCGGGCGATCGCGTGCAGGCGGATGCCGTAGGCGAGCTCGCGGCCGACGGCGTCGGCGCGGTCGCGGACCCGGTCGAGCTTCTCCGCGACCTGCGCCGGCGGCTCGCCCCACGTGAGGTACACGTCGGCGTGGCGGGCGGCGACGTCGAGCGCGGCTGGGGAGGACCCGCCCAGGTGGATCTCGGGCCAGGCGGGAGGGTCGGCGATCTGGGCGCCGTCGACGTGCACGTGCTCGCCGTGGAACGTCACCCGCGACCCGGTCCACAGGGCCCGCAGGACCTGCAGCGCCTCGGCGGCGCGGGCGTAGCGGGCGTCCTTGGCGAGCGTGTCGCCGAACCGGCGCTGCTCGGCGTCGTCGCCGCCGGTGACGACGTTGAGGAGGAGCCGTCCTCCCGACACGCGCTGGAGCGTGGCGGCCATCTGGGCGGCGAGCGTCACCGACGTGAGGCCGGGGCGGATCGCGATGAGGAAGCGGAACCGCTCGGTCTGCGCCGCGAGCGCCGACGCGACGACCCACGGGTCCTCGCACCACGTGCTCGTCGGCAGCAGGGCGCCGGAGAACCCGAGCTGCTCCGCCGAGCGGGCGATCTGCCCGAGGTACCCGATCGTCGGCTCGCGGTCCTGTCCCGCGCCGAGGGGAGCGAGGTCGCGCAGGTCGGCCCGGGGCCCGACGCCCCCGCCGGTCTGGACGCGGCTGCCGCGCTCGCCCACGGCGTTGCCGAGGCTCAGGTCGCTGCGGGAGTCTCCGCTCGTGGGGAGGAACCAGTGGAGGTCGACGGTCATGGGATCCGGATCCGGGAGGCGTGGCGCGCGGCGGTCCTCCGCTGCGCCGCGGCAATGTAGCAAACCGGATCGGGATTATGGGTTTGATCCCTGGGGCGTGGCTCCGCACGACCGGCGGACCCCGGGAACGACGAAGGCCCCGCCGGGGCGGGGCCTTCGAACCGATGCGGATGAGAGGACTCGAACCTCCACGGTGTCTCCACCACACGGACCTGAACCGTGCGCGTCTACCAATTCCGCCACATCCGCATGTGGCTCCGCGGGGATCCGCGGAGCGGGGACTGTACCGCATGGTGCCGCTGTGTCGGCGTCCGGCCTCGCGGCCGGACGCGCGTCGGGGCGGGGCGCCGCCCGCGCCCGCGTGCTGCTATAACTCCGGACCGCGCGCCGCTATCGTCTAGGGGACTAGGACGCCGCCCTCTCACGGCGGAAACCCGGGTTCGAATCCCGGTAGCGGTACCTCGGAGGGCCCCGTGAAGACGGGGCCTTCGTCGTTCCGGAGGCCGGCCGTCGTCGATCAGGCCCGGTGACGCCCCGCGACGACGAGCCCGGCGCCGATCAGCGCGCTCGTCCACCCGGCGCCGGCCCGGAACCCTCCACCGGCGGGGACGAGCGCATCGGCCGCGGAGCCGGCGTCGTAGATGTTCGGGCCGCCTTCGGACGCGAGTGCCGGACCACCGCGCGGCGATCCTCGCCCGAGTCCGCTCCCGGCGATTCGCATCGGTGCGGCCGGGTACCCGCAGCGGCGACGCCCCGAGCGTTCGCCATCGCCATGACCCATCGCACCGGAGAAGCCCCCGACGACCCGACCGAGCTGCAGGCCTCGTCCTGGTGGGCGACGCTCAAGCGCACCAGACGGGAGTTCTCCGACGACGCACTGACCGTGTGGGCCGCGGCGCTGACGTACTACGCGGTGCTGGCGATCTTCCCGGCGTTGCTGGCGCTCGTCTCGATCCTGGGCCTCATCGGCGAGTCCGTCACCCAGCCGATGATCGACAACCTCGCCACCGTCACGCCCGGCCCCGCCAAGGACATCGTCGTCGACACCCTGCGCAACCTGCAGGACAGCCGGGGCACCGCGGGAGTGGCGTTCGTCGTCGGTCTCGGCGGCGCGATCTGGTCGGCGTCCGGCTATGTCGGCGGGTTCATGCGCGCGTCCAACGCGATCTACGAGATGGACGAGGGACGACCGATCTGGAGGACGATCCCGGTACGGGTCGGCACCACCGTCGTCCTGCTGCTGACGATGGCCGCCGTCGCGATCGCGGTCGTGGTGACCGGTCCGCTGGCCGACGAGGTCGGACGGCTGGTCGGGATCGGCGACACCGCGGTGACGGTCTGGGACATCGCCAAGTGGCCGGTCGTGCTCGTCGTCGTCATGGTGATGTTCGCGTTCCTCTACTGGGCGGCGCCGAACGTCGAGCACCCGCGCTTTCCGTGGGTGAGTCCCGGCGGCGTCGTCGCGGTGCTGTCGTGGATCGCGGTGTCGGCGCTCTTCGCCCTGTACGTGACGAACTTCGCCTCCTACGACAAGACCTACGGATCGCTCGGCGGCGTCATCGCCTTCCTCGTCTGGCTCTGGCTGACGAACATCGCGATCCTCTTCGGCGCGGAGCTCAACGCCGAGCTCGAGCGCAGCCGCCAGATCGAGGCCGGGCTGCCCGCGACGACCGAACCGTTCCTGGAGCCGCGCGACACCCGCGCGATGGACGAGGACGAGCGCCGCCGCGTGGAGCACGCGCCGGTCCGTCCGGTCGAGGACGCCTCGGACGCCGTCGCGGACGGCCCGGGCGCCGATCCCGGACCGGGCGATAACCGTCCGGCGTAGTGGGTACGGGACCCGCAGGCCGGTCGCCGGCGGCGCCGGACGGCCGGAGCACCCCAGGAAAGGAGCGACCGTGACGTCCCAGCAGGAAGACCTGCGACAGCAGTCGGTCGCCGAGCTCGTCCAGCGGCTCGCGACCCAGACCCAGACCCTCGTCCGGCAGGAGCTGCAGCTGGCCCAGGCCGAGATGCGGCAGAAGGGCCGCCGGGCCGGGCTCGGCGTCGGCATGTTCGGCGGCAGCGGCCTCGTCGCGCTGCTCGGGCTCGGCGCGCTCGTGGCCGCGGCGATCCTCGCCCTGGCCACCGCCGTCGCGCCGTGGCTGGCCGCGCTCATCGTCGCGGTCGTCCTCTTCGCCACCGCGGGCGGCCTGGCGCTCACCGGCAAGCACGAGCTCGACGAGGCCACCCCGCCCACCCCCGAGCGCGCGATCGACGAGGGCCGCCACGCCGTCGACGAGATCCGCACGAACGCGAGGCACGCATGAGCACCGACGACCGCACCCGCACGACCGGCCTCCCCGACGCCCGGGACGACGCCGAGGGCGTCGCGGCCGGCACCGAGCGCATCGGACCCGACGACGCGCGGAGCGCCGAGACCGCCGCCGACGGGCGCGAGCAGGACCCCGAGGCGCTGCGCCGGGAGATCCACCAGACCAGCGAGGACCTGGGCGAGACCGTCGAGGCGCTCTCGGCCAAGGCCGACGTGAAGGGCCGCGCCAAGGAGAAGATCGACGAGGGCCGCGCCGCCGCGAGCGAGCAGGCCCACGCCCTGCGTGACCGGGTCGAGCACGCCGCACCGCACCGGACGGCGCCGTCGACGCGGCCGACCGTGCCGGACGCGCGGTGCGCGAGCGCCCGCAGATCGTGGCGATCGGTGCGGCGCTGGTCGTCGGCCTGCTCGTCGGCGTCAGGATCGGAGGCCGCTCGTGAAGCTCCTCTACGCCCCGTTCGGGCTCCTGTCGAGCGTCCTCGGCGGCCTGCTCGCCGGCGCCGTGCTCAAGCGCGCGTGGCGGACGATCGCCGACGAGGACGACGCGCCGTCGGCCCGCGAGAGCGAGTACGGCTGGCGCCAGGTGCTGCTCGCCGCGGCCCTCCAGGGCGCGGTGTTCGGCGCGGTCAAGGCCGCCGTGGACCGCGGCGGCGCCGAGGGGCTCCGTCGGGTCACCGGCGCGTGGCCGGGGGACTGAGCGGGCCGCGCGTGGGGGAGGGGCTGGTCGGGAACGGGACGTAGGCGTGCCGTTCCCGACCAGGCCCTCCGGCGTCACCCTTGGGGCAGCACCGCCTCGATCTTCGCCCGGATCTCGTCGCTGTCGGGCTTGACCTTCGACGACCACCGACCGACCAGACGGCCGTCGCCGTCGACGAGGTACTTCGTGAAGTTCCACGCCGGCGGCCCGGACTCCGGCTGGCGCGCCAGCTCCTCCCACAGCGGGTGGGGCTCGGCGCGGACCGACACCTTCTCCGTCACCGGGAACGTCACCCCGTAGTTGCGCTGGCAGACCTCGCCGATCGCGTCGGCGTCGTCGTGCTCCTGGCCGGCGAAGTCCCCGGACGGGCTGCCGACGATCTGCAGGCCGCGCTCGTGGTACTCGTCGTACAGCGCCTGCAGCCCGGTGAACTGCGGGGTGAACCCGCACTTGCTGGCGGTGTTGACGAAGAGCGTGGGCCTGCCGCGGTGGGCGGACAGGTCGAGCTCACCGCCCTCCAGCAACCCGATCCGGTGGTCGTAGAGGTCGGTCGGCGCGTCGTGCTGCTTCGGCTTGCCGCGCAGGAACATGCGGCCCGTGGCGAGGAATCCCATGGGGAGACCCTACGCGTCGCGCCGCACCCCGTCCGGCGGTGCCCGGGCTGGGTGAGGGGGCGGAGGTGGACCGGGTAGGCGACGCGGCTGGCCGTGAAGTCGGTCCACCCCTGGCCACGCCAGCCGTCGGGCGCGGGGGTGGACGGGGTTGAGGACGTGGGTGGTCCTGAAGTCGGTCCACCCCCGATCGGCCGGCCCACCCCCCCCGGCCGGTCAGCCTCCCCGCAGCTCGTCCGGCACCCGGATCGCCCGCGACGGGGCGTCCAGGCCGCGCAGCTCGTCGGGGATCGGGATCTGCGCGGAGAACTCGCGGGCGAGCTGCGGCTCGCGCGCCGCGCCCCGCCCGTCCTCGGGCAGCAGCGACACCGCGAGCGGCTGCTGGCCGTCCGGGACCGTCCAGTCGGTGTGGCGGAACTCGCCGCCGTCCTCGATGTACGTCAGCGTCACGAACGGCAGGACGACGATCTTCGTGACGATCGCGATCACCCATGTCACCCAGTAGAAGACGATCGCCTGCAGGTCCGTCAGGCCGATCTCCAGCGCCTTGCCGAGCAGGAAGATCAACACGAACTCGCCGACGGCCAGGACGAACGTCAGCCACGGCGGCTGCCAGCGGATGACGAGCGGGTAGAACGCGGTGTCAAGCGCGACGCCCATCAGCAGGTAGATCCCCAGCAGGACGAGGAAGCCCTCGGGGGCGGCGTCGGCGACCTGCAGCGCCCACAGGATGAGCGCCAGGATCACCGGGCCCAGGAGCGTGGCGGCCCGGGTCTGGATGCGGCCGAAGGGGGAGGGGCACACGGTCAGGGCCTCCGGGTCGGAGCGGGGATGAGGACGTCGGTCGGCATCAGGCGAGCTGGGTCGTCTTCTCGACGCGCTTCATCGCGGCGGCGGCACGACGGGTGAGGTGCAGCTGCATCCGCACCCGCGAGGGGAACGAGCGCTGCCGCAGCTTCTCGGCGCGGGCGCAGTCGGCGACGAACCGGCGGGCGGCGTACTTCAGCCCGTGGATCGTGTCGCCGTTGGGCACGACGGCGTTGGCGGTGAGGCCCATGACCATGAGCCGCGAGTCCTCGTGGTCCAGCGGTGGCACCCCGCAGTCGTTCTCCAGGCGCATCCGCGGCCCGACCATCGGGATGTCGTAGTGCTCGATGAGCCGGCGCAGCAGCGGGATCGCCAGCGCGTTCTTGTCGAACCCGGTCGCGGCGACAACCCCGGTGACGTCGAGCCACCCCGGGTCCTCGCCGTGCTGCGACGTCGCGTGGACCCGCAGGCCGGCCGGCCCCGGCTCGATCTGGTCGATCTCGCCGATGAGCGCGTCGAACCGGCCCTCGGCCTGGCCCTTCTGCACCTTGGCCTTCCACCCCTCGCGGCGCGGGTGGGTGCCACGCAGCACCGACCCCAGGTACGCGATCCGCTGGTCGAAGTCCAGGCGCTGGAACGCGTCGATCCCGCGCGACTCGAAGAGGCACCGCGGGACGTTGAGGTCCTGCTCCTCGGCGATCGGGTTGCGGGTGAGCGCTAGGACCTTCGCCCCGGCGTCCAACGCGTTGGCCCACTCGTTCACCGACGCGATCCCGGCGCCCAGGACGACGTAGCGTCCCTGCGGCAGGTACTGCTTGGCCTCGTAGCCCTGCACGATCCGGTCGGCGATCCGCGGGTCCTCGCGGGCGCGGGCCAGGAGCGGCGGGAACGCGAGCGGGCCGTGGCCGAGCGACAGGGCGACGTGCTTGGCCCGGCCGATCGGATTGGCCTGCTCGTCGAAGAGCTGGAACCACCGGCGCCCCTGGCCATCGGTGACGCGCTGCAGCCACCCGACGCGGTGCGGGTAACGGCAGGCGTCCCAGCCCAGGTCGCGGGCGACGACCGTCGCCTGGGTCATGATCTCGGCCACGCCCGGGTTGTACTTGCGCTTGATCGACCGCCACAGGTACCGGACGTCGCGGTGGGAGTACGCGTTGAGCTGGGCGAACGTCGGCCAGTCCGCCGGGAGGAAGTGCGACTCCGACTCCGACCGCAGCACCGTCTGGCCGAGGTTCGTCGCGAACTGCTGGTACGTGCCGATCGGGGTCGTCGACGGCCCGTAGATCGTCACGTCCTCGGGACGGAACCCCAGGTACATCGCGGTGGTGTGGATCAGGGTCGACCCGAACCCGTCGCCGACGACGGCGATGGTCGAGTCCCGCGGCGCTTCGAGCGGCATGGCGCGACCCTACCCGGCGTCCGTGGCGTCGTCGTCACGCGCGGGAGGGGGCGGGGCGCCCCCGGTGCGCGCCACCGACCAACCGAACCGCGTCTCGTCGCCGGCCGGTGCGAGCGCGCCGCCGCGCGGGCCGCGACGGACGAAGATCGTCGGGACGGTCGCCCCGCGGGCGAGCGCGGTGCGCGCGGGGCCGAGGCCCTGCTCTCGCCAGTCGTCGGCCAGCCCGACGATGAGCAGCGCCGAGCCGTCCGCGGCGTCGAGCATGCCGGACGGGCCGGGGTCGGCGAGCACCGGCTCGGCGACGACCCCGACGAGCCGCTGGACCATGAGCGACGCCGTCCCGAGCGAGCGTGAAGCGTCCCGGCCGCCCGCGTCGTCGCCCGACCGGCCGACGAGCCGCAACGTCGCCCCGGTCGCGGCCGCGATCCACGCACCGAGCTCCAGCGCGCCCCAGTCGTGCGGGTGGGCGCCGAACGGCACGGTGATGACGGCCGGGGCGCCGTCCGGGGCGGGGTCCAGCGCGATCCGGTGGTCGTCCCGGGCGACGAGGACCGCGACGTCGCACGGCGCCTCGGCGAGCGCGCGGCCGATCGCGCCACGCGGGACCGGGTCGCCGAGCAGTGGCCGGTGCCCGTCGATGAGCAGCAGGTCGACGTCGTCGGGCTCCACGAGGCGACGCAGGTCGGCCTCGACGTCCGGCGACGTGAACGCCGACGACCGGGCCGACACGCCGACCGTCGCCAGGTCGCGGGCGACGTCGGCGAGCGTCGCGGCGGCGGTCGTCACCCGCGCCTGCTCGCTCTGCAGGCCACCGCGGACCGTCGCCCCCCGTGCGGGCCGCAGGGTCTGGACGAGCAGCAGCTCGCGTGGCGGGAGCGAGCGGGCCAGCGGCTCGGCGACCGCCCGCAGGCGGTCCAGCGCGTGCGGCGCCTGGGGCGCGACGACGATCGTCCGCTCAGGGGGCGTCGCCGCCGGAGCGTCGACCGCCCGCGGGGCCGGCGCGACCTCGGGCGTCGACGCGAACCGGTTGCCCGGGTCGATGAGCCGCAGCACCGGCGCGGCCATGAACGTCGTCACGAGCGCCATGACGACGAGCGCGGTGAACATCGCCGGGGTGATCGCCCCGATCTCCAGCGCCAGGCTCAGCACGACGAGCTCGGTGAGCCCCCGGGCGTTCATCAACGTGCCGAGGACCGCGGACTCCTGCCAGTCCATCCCGGTCGCCCGGGCCGCGAGCGCGGCGCCGAGGCCCTTGGCGACGATCGCGACGACGATCGCCGCGACGGTCAGCAGCACGAGCTCGGGGCGGTCGACGAGCGCCCCGAGGTCGGCCTTCAACCCCGTGACGACGAAGAACAGCGGCAGCAGGAGGACGACGACGACGTCCTCCATCCGGCGGGTCACGTCCTCGGTGAGCCCGGCGTGCCGGGGCATGATCGCGCCCATGATGAACGCGCCGAAGATCACCGACACCCCGATCTCGTGGGTGATCCACGCCGACAGGACGATGCCGCCCAGGACGATCGCGGTGAGCGTCTGCGGCAGGCGCCCCGCCTCCTCGTAGACGTCCGCGGCGCGGGCGAGCCAGAGCCGCACGACGCCGACCATCAGCGCGCTGAACACGAGCGCCAGGGCGATCGTCCGCAGCACCGTCGACGTCGACCCCGACCCGCCGACCGCGATCGCCAGGGCGACGAGGAACCACCCGATGACGTCGTTGATCGCCGCCGAGCCGATCGACATCGCCCCGACCGGCGAGTGCAGCATCCGGCGCTCGACGAGGATCCGCGCCAGCACCGGGAACGCCGTGATCGACATCGCCACCGCGAGGAACAGCGCGTAGGACGCGAACTTGCCGGGCGGGCCGACGAGGGTGAACGTCGCGAGCGCGAACAGCAGGCCGGCGGCGATCGGCACGACGAGGCTCGCCGACGCCACCGTCACCGTGTGCGCCACGCGGCCCTTGAGCTGGCGCAGGTCGATCTCCAGTCCGACGAGGAACATGAACAGCACGAGGCCGAGCTCGCTGATCATCTTCAGGTGGGGGATCGCGTCGGCGGGGAAGAGCCACTCCTGCGCCTCGGGCAGCAGCGCGCCGAAGAGCGTGGGCCCGAGCAGGATCCCCGCGAGCACCTCGCCCATCACGCGGGCCTGCCCGATCCGCACCACCAGGCTGCCGAACACCCGGGCGGCGAGCATCACCGCGACGATCGCGAGGAAGACCGATCCGATGATCGCGTCGAACTCCCGTGGATCCTCGTCGGTGGCGTGGTGCCCGGGCAGGGGGGCGGCCTCGACGAGGGCGGCGGAGAACGGGGCCGTCCCCAGGCGGCCGTCGAGCGCAACCGGCGTCGACCCGAAGGTCGCGGCGGTGGTCCCGTCGGATCGCCGGAGGGTCGCGCCGTCGACCTCGAGCGTCTCGCCCGGCTCGATGCTCCCCTTCACCCGCGCGTCGAGCCGCTGCGTGCCGCCGTCGCGGCAGGTCACGTCCCCGGTCAGCCGACCGTCCTCGAGCTTCAGCTTCCCCTCGACGCCGCCGGGACCGGTGAGGTCGACGAACCGGCCGGACTGCGCCAGGTCGAACCGCTCTCCCACGCATGAGCCGTCGGTCACCGCGTACCCGCCCGCCACTCCGGGTTGCGGCGTGCGGTCGGACCCGGCGACGAAGACCGCGATCGCCGCGACCGTGGCCAACAGGATCGGTAGGCCGATGGTCAGGACGAGCCGCAGGCGGGTCACGGGGCGGCATCGTAGTGCGGCCGGTGGCGGCTGATGTGCCGTGATCGGGTGAACCCGGCCCCTCCCGGTGGCCGGGACGGTCACGGGCGGGCAGCGGGTCGGCCGACCGTCGTCCGGCGACCGTGTGACGCACCGCTGTCCCGCGGGTGACGCGAAACCCTCGATGAGGTGCCCGACCGCGGTCTACGATGCCGGGCGATGGCACCCGCTCCCCACGCCGCCGACACCGTGGCCGTCGGTTCACGCATCGGGCCCTACCTGCTCGCGGGCGAGCTGGGGGAGGGCGCCGTGGGCCAGGTCTTCCTCGCCCGACGCGAAGGGGAGGACGCACCGGTCGCGTTGAAGCTCCTCAAGCCCGAGGTCGCCGCCGACGCCGAGGTGTCGCGTCGGTTCGCCCACGAGCTGCGCCACGCCGCCGCGGTGCGGGACCGCCACCTCGTCGGCCTGCTCGACCACGGCGACCTCGACGGGCGGCCGTACCTCGTCCTGCCGTACCTGCCGGGCGGAAGCCTCGCCGGTCGGATCGAGCGCGACGGTCGCCTGCCGGTGCGCGACGTCGTCCGCACCGCGGTCGCGGTCGGGCGCGGCCTGGGGGCGCTCCACGCGGCCGGCATCGTCCACCGCGACGTGAAGACCGCCAACGTCCTCCTCGACGCCGACGGCCGCGCCCTCCTCGGCGACCTCGGCCTGGCACGCGGGACGGGCGACAGCCGCCTCACCGCGGTCGGGCGGGTCGTCGGCACCGTCGAGTACCTCGCGCCCGAGAGCCTCCGCACCGGCGAGGCCGGCCCACCCGCGGACGTCTACGCCCTGGGGTGCGTCGCCTACGCCTGCCTCGTCGGGCGCACGCCGTTCGCCGGACGCTCGTTCTTCGACCTGGCCGGGGCCCATCTCGACGAGGACCCGGCCGACCCGTCGCTCGTGCGCGACGACCTGCCGGACGGCTTCGCGGAGGCCACGCTGACCGCGCTGGCGAAGGACCCGGCCCGGCGACCGTCGGCGACCGCCTACGCCGGGATGCTCCAGGTCATCGCCGACGACACCCAGGAGGGACGATGACCGCATCGCACGTGCCCGCCGACGAGGACGGCCTGGTCGTCCTGCGGGGACCGGCCGCCGGCCGCTGGATCCCGTTGCCCGACGGGACGGGCACGCTCGGGAGGGTGCCGGGCACGATCACCCTCGACGACGGCGAGGTCTCGCGCCGCCACGTCGACCTGCGGGTCGTCGACGGGGCGCTCGAGCTCACCGACCTGGGGTCCGCCAACGGGACGTTCGTCCGCGGGCGCCGGCTGGAGAAGCCCGAGCTGCTCTACGACCGTGACGTCTTCCGCGTCGGCAAGACCGAGATCGAGGTGCGGCTCGTCCCGCTCGCCCCCGAGGCGACGGTCGTCGCGCCCCGCCCGGCCGACGAGGAGGGCGATGCCACCGCCGAGCACCGCGTCCCGCTCGACGTGCCGCTGACCCCACCGGCCTACGGGCACGACGACCTGCCGTCCGTCGGCGCGCCCTCCACGCCCGGGAGCGACGCGCCGGCCGTCGCCGCGCCGACGCCGAGCCCGCCGGCCGATCCGCCCGCGGCGTCGCGGCCGGCGTCGATCCCCGCGCCGCCGGCGCACACCCCGGTCGTGCCGACCGATCCGGACGAGCCGCCGCGGATGACGTCGCCCACCGGCGGGCCCACCGCCCGACCGGCGGACGCCCCCGCCGTCGCCCGCGTCGACGACCCCGCCACCCCGCGCGGCGACGGACCCGCCGCACCGGTCCCCACGCCCCGGCGCGCGACCCCGGGACTGCCCGACGCGGTCGTCATGCCGACCGTCGGGTCGGACGGGCTCGCGCCGCGGTTCGCGCCGCGGGCGGCCACCGGCGCGCCGGCGAGTCGGATGACCGGCGCCGCGCTGTTCACCTACGCGGTGATCGTCGCCGACGTCATCGCGCTCATCGCCTACTTCGCCACCCGCGGCTGAGCGACCCGAGGACCGTCCATGAGCCTGTTGCTGGAGATCGTCGAGGGACCCGGGGCCGGGACCACCGTGCCGCTGGAGGGGCCGTTGGTCCTGGGCCGCGGGACGCAGTCCGACGTCGTGCTCGACGACGAGCGCGCGTCGCGCCGTCACGCCGAGGTGCGCCCGGACGGCCCCCGTGCGGTCGTCCACGACCTGGGCTCGGCCAACGGCACGCTCGTCGACGGCCGGCCGCTCTTCGGCGAGACGTTCCTCACCCCGGGCCAGCAGGTGCAGATCGGCGTCACCGTCCTGCAGCTCCGCGCCGAGGAGGAGCTGCGCGACCGGCCGACCGCGGCGATCGCGGTGCCCGACGCGTTCCGGTTGCCGTCGAAGCGGCCGACGTACGTCCCCGACGACGTCGCGATCACCCCGGCGGCGGCGCCGGACGACCGGCGGATGACGGCCCCGGCCCACGAGCTCGACCGGTTCCTCGACGTCCGCGTCAAGGCCGGGGCACGGGTCGCGCCGGTGGCGATCCTCGTCCTCGTCGCCGTCGCGGTCGTCCTCTTCCTCGGCCTGTCGTCGACCTGATCCCGGCGGCCGATCGGTCGACCGGGGTCGGGCGGCGGGCGGACCTCACGGGCTCCCGCCCCGGCGTGGGGCCCGGGCGTGCCCGGGCTCGAACCGGCGATCAGCGCTCGCCGCCGGGCTTCCAGAGCGGCTCGTCGCCGTCGTTGGCGGCCCGCGCGAGGATGAAGAGCAGATCGGACAGGCGGTTGAGGTACCGCACGACCTCGGCGTTGGCGCCGTCGACGTCGAGCGCGCGCCGCTCGGCGCGCCGGCACACCGCCCGCGCCACGTGCAGCTGCGCCGCGGCCGCCGTCCCCCCGGGCAGGATGAACGACCGCAGCGGCTCCAACCCGGCGTTGACCTCGTCGCACCGCTCCTCGAGCCACGTCACCTGCTCGGGCGTCGCGCGCAGCCGGTCCTTGCGCGGGTGCTCGGTGTCCTCGGGGACCGACAGGTCGGCGCCGAGGTCGAACAGGTCGTTCTGGATCCGCTGCAGCCACGGACGCATCCGCTCGGGCAGCCCCGGGCCCGCCACCGCGACGCCGATGATGCTGTTGAGCTCGTCGATGTCGCCGTACGCCTCGATCCGCGGGTGCGTCTTCGCCACCCGGCTCATGTCGCCCAGGTGGGTCTCGCCCCCGTCGCCGTGGCGGGTGTAGATCCGGGTCAGGTTGACGGCCATCCGTCGAGGGTAGCCCTCGGGGCGGGCGGGTCGCCGTTCGGGCGGGACGGCGGTCGGGCCGGGCTCCCGTCGGGCGGAGCGCCGGCGGGAGTGGGCGATGTTCCGGTGGGGACCGTTCGGGTGGGCCGCCGTCCACCTATCATCGCCGGGGTGATCGCCCGTCCGCTCCGCGTCGTCCGTCCGCTCGCGCTGCTGTCGGCGCTGCTCGTGGGCGCGGTCCTCGCCGGGTGCGGGGCGGAGCGCGTCGAGGAGGAGACGCTGCGGGTCCTCGTCACCACCGACGACGGCCGGACGGTCGTCGCCGACCGTCGCGGCGTCGAGCACGACGGCGGTGACCGGGCGCTCGACGTCCTGCGCCGCGTCGCCCGGGTCGACGTCGGCGACGACGGGGCGATCCGGTCGATCGACGGTCGCGCCGCCCGCGACGGCGCCACGTGGCGCCTGTGGATCAACGGGCTGAGCACCGAGTCCGGGCAGCTCAGCGACCGGCGGCAGGACCCGGCCGAGCGTCCGCCGGACACCGAGGCGGCGGGGGACGCCGAGGTCGAGGGTGGCGACACGATCTGGGTCGACCTCGCGGCGTCGAAGCCGATCGCGGCGCCGCGCGGGGTCGTCGGCACGTTCCCCGAGCCGTTCCTCCACGGCGTCGGAGGCGGCCGACGGTGGCCGGTGCGCGTGGAGTGCATCGACCCGCGCGGCCAGGCGTGCCGGCAGGTCCGCGACGCCGTGTCGCGGTACGGGCTGCCGGTGGCGACGACGACGCTGTTGACGCAGGACGCCGCCCACACCGCCCGGATCGCGGTCGGGCCGTGGGCGCGCCTGCGGGTCGACCCGGCGGCGCGCCTCCTCGAGGCCGGCCCCCGGACGTCGGGCGCGTGGGTGCGACCGGCGGCGTCGGGCCGCGCGATCGAGCTCCTCGACGCATCCGGCGACGCGGTGCGCACGCTCGGCCCCGGGGGCGGCGTCGTCGTCGCGTCGCGCTACCGCGACGATCCCCCGGCGTGGTTCGTCACGGGGACCGACGACTCCGGCGTCGCGCGCGCGGCCGGGGCCCTCGACGAGACGACCCTGGCCCGGCGCCTGGCGATCGCGGTCGACGGCGGCGACGTCGTGCCGCTGCCGGTCGCGCCCGGCCGCTGACGCGCGACGCTCCGCTCGGCACGGTGATCGGCCGATCCGCGCGGCGCACGGCCCGTGCGCCGTGCGCGTGGAACGGCCGGAGCGCCCGACCCGGCGGCGCGGACGGGTCTCGTCAGTCGACGCGCCGCCAGGGCTGCCGGTCGACGTCGAGCCGCACGACCTCGCAGCCCTCCACGCCGGGCAGCGCGTCGATCGCGCACCGGTGGCGGCCGTCGCTGGCGAGCCGGCGCACGACGACGATCGACGCGTCGTCGAGCCGGGCCACCGCCGACAACGACGAGCCGTAGCGCTCGGTCTGCGCGGCGCTGAACCCGCTGCGCAACGACCAACCGCGACCGGAGCGCAACGATCGGCGCTCCAGCGTCGAACGACCTCCGCCGCCGCTGCGGGTCTTGGGCACGATGACATCGGTCGCGCCCATGGCGGGACGACCGAGGGCGCTGACGGTGCGGGCGGTCGTGCGGACGGTCAGCAGCGTGCGGGGCCGCGGTCGCGACGCGTCCGAGGCGAGCATGAGCCGCGAGCGGTCACCCGGACCTGCGGTGCGCCACACGAACGCGACGCGCCCGTCCCGGAGGTCGAGCGACTCGGGCCGCGACGTCCGCGCCCGGACCCTGCGCCCCCGCCGACTCTCGGTGACCGGGCCCAGGATCGTCGGTCGCCCGGCGGGCGAGTCGGCGTCGAGGTCGGCGACGACGATCCCCTGTCGACGGGTCCTCCCGGCCTTGATCGGCCGGGCGAACGCGATCCGCGAGCCCCACACGGCCGGTCGGCCCTCGTCGACGCCGGAGCGCGAGGCGGCGATCACCGGGCGGTCGTCTCCACCGGTCGCCGGGTCGATCCGACGGATGTCGCACTCGCGGTCCGCGTCGGGCGTCGGGCGCTCGCACGCGCGGTACACGACCAACGGCGCGCCGTCCGGCCCCGGGCCGATCGACGCGTCGAGCGGCCCCGACGCGGGGGTCACCGGCAGGACGGCCGCGGTGCCGTCGGGGCGACGCACGACGAGGCGGTAGCGGCCGTCGTCGCCGCGGCGGCTCCACAGCAGCCAGCCGTCGTGGCCGTCGAGCGGCGAGTCGTTCGGCTCCACCGTGAGCTTGACCGGGTCGCTCAACGCGCCGTGCGCGGCGGCGGGGGCCACGGCGACGGCCGCGCCGAGCGCCGCCAGCAGCGCGACGGTGATCCGTCGCGCGGGGCGGTGCGGACGCGGGAGCGGGTCGGCGGGGACGAGGACGGGCACGTCTCCCTCAACGCACGAGAGGGGCCGGAGTTCCGGTCCGTGGACGACGGTCGCTCACCGCGACGGGTCGAACGCCGGGTCCTTCTCGTGCTCGCGGAAGAACCGGACCATCGGTCCGACGTACGCGCTGACCGGGGGGCAGCGCACCCCGTGCGCGCCGAGCAGCTCGGTCGCCCGGCGGGTGTCGTAGACGACGTGGTGGTTGAGGTACGTCAGCGACTCGAGCGGGATCCGGCCGAAGAACGCCGAGATCGGCCGGACCCTCAGCAGCGGCTCGACCACCCGCAGCGGCAGCGTGACGGGGAGCCGGCTGCCGCCGTACTCCTCGGTCAGCATCCGGTACAGCTCGCCGGCGGGGATCGGGGACGGGTCGACGAGGTGCAGCGTCTCGCCGGCGAACTCGGGATGCGACGCGCCGGTGACGATCGCGTCGACGATGAAGTCGACCGGCACGATGTTCATCGGCGCGGTCATCAGCCCGGGGACGATCCCCAGCGGGAGCCGACGGCGGGCCGTGGCGGCGATCGCGCGCAGCAGGTAGTAGGGGCCGTCGAACTTCTGCGTCTCGCCGGTCCGCGAGTCGCCGACGACGATCCCCGGACGGTAGATCGTGGTGGGCACGTCGACCATCGCGTCGCGGACGAGGACCTCGGCGGCGTACTTCGTCGACTCGTAGTGGTTCTTGAACTCCTGCCCGGCGTCGAGGTCGGACTCCTTGACCCGGCCGCCGCGCAGGCCGCCGACGTAGGCGGTCGACACGTAGTGGTGGCGCTCCAGTCGCGGGGCGGCCCGGCAGAAGTCGACGATGTGGCGGGTGCCGGCGACGTTGACCCGCTCGGCGATCGCCTGCGGCACCGCCAGGTCGTAGATCGCCGCCAGGTGGTGCACCGCGACGACGTCGGCCAGCAGCCGCTCGTACACGGCGTCGTCGAGCCCCAGTCGCGGGTCGGTGATGTCGCCCGGCCGGATCTCCAACCGGTCGCCGACGCCGAGATCCGCCGCGGCCTCGCGGGCCCGCTCGACCATCCGCTCCTCCACGAGCGCGACGATCGTGGCGTCCGGATCGGCGTCGAGCAGGCGCGGGATCAGGCGGGCGCCGATGAACCCGGGGAAGCCGGTGAAGAGGATCGTGCGGTCGGCCATGGGGGAGGATCCTACGGGCCGGTAGGGCGCGGCGACGGGGAGCGTCGCCCCCGTCAGTCCACCAACCGCCGCTCGGTCGCCCACCGCGTCAGCTCGTGGCGGTTGGAGAGCTGGAGCTTGCGCAGGACGGCGGACACGTGGTGCTCGACGGTCTTCGGGCTGATCGACAGCCGCAGCGCGATCTCCTTGTACATGTAGCCACGGGCGATGAGGCGCAGCACCTCGCGCTCGCGGTCGGTGAGCTGGTCGAGCTCGGGGTCGACCTGGGCGGTGACCGTCGCGTCGAGCCGTCCGGCGAACGCGTCGAGGACGAACCCGGCCAGGCGCGGCGAGAACACCGCGTCGCCGGCGTGCACGCGGACGATCGCGGCGGCGAGCTCGTCGCCGCTGATCGTCTTCGTCACGTACCCGCGGGCGCCGGCGCGGATGAGCCGGATGACGTCGTCGGCCTCGTCCGACACCGACAGGGCGAGGAACCGTCGTCCCGGCCGCGCCTCCAACGCGCGGCGCACGACCTCCACGCCGCCACCGCCGGGCATGTGGACGTCGACCAGGACGACGTCGGGATCGACCTCGGCGATGAGCCGGACGGCCCGGTCGACGTCGCCGGCCTCGCCGACGACCGTCGGGCCCCCGTCGCGGGACTCCAGCTCGGCGCGGACGCCGGCGCGGAAGAGGGCGTGGTCGTCGACGATGACGACGGTGGGCTGGACGGTCACGCGCGATCCTCCATGAGCAACTCGACCTCGGTTCCCTCGCCGGGCACGGAGTGGATGGTGGCGCGACCGCCGGCGCGGCGCATCCGGCCGACGATCGACTCGCGCACCCCGCGGCGGTCCGGGGGCGTCGCGGCCGGGTCGAACCCCGGCCCGCGGTCGCGGACGAAGACCTCGATGCGGTCGCCGTCCGCCTCGGCGAACACCGACACCGGCGACCCCGCCGCGTGGCGGGCGGCGTTCGTCATCGCCTCGCGGGCGGCGGCGACCAGCGCGACCGTCCGATCGTCGAGCGCCCGCTCGCCCGAGGTGACGACCTCGACATCGGCGCCGTGCTCCAGCTCGATCGCGGCGGCCGTCGCGCGTAGCGCGGCCATCAGCTCGTCGTCCGGACGCTCGCTGCGACCCGACAGCCACGTCCGCAGCTCCCGCTCCTGCCGCCGCGCGAGCCGCTGGACCTCGCGCGGGTCGTCGCTCTGGCGTTGGATGAGGGCCAGCGTCTGCAACACCGAGTCGTGCAGGTGGGCGGCGACCTCGGCCCGCTCGTCGCCACGGATCCGCTCCGCCCGCTCCCGCTGTGTCGCCCGCACCATCCGTCGCCAGAACGGGGCGGCGACGACGAGCACCGCGACGATCACGACGGTCGTCTGCAGCACGCCGGTGCGCGACGCGTCGAGCGCGCCCAACGACGCCAGGCCGACGATCGAGCCGAGGACGACGAGCGCCACCCCGCTGGCCGGCAGCAGCAGATCGATCCCCTGTGACCGGTCGCCGGCTCCGGACCGGGGCCGCAGGCCGACCAGTCGCTGCCAGCCCGTCGGGTCGCCGTGCTCGTCGACCCGGGGATCGGCGACCTGCGACCACAGCACGAGCGCCCCGGCGGCGAGCAGGACGAGCGCCCAGAAGCTGATCCCGACGACGGCCTGGACGGCGAGGAGCGCGAGCGCCACGCCGCCCAGCCCGATGAGCGCGCCCGACGCGGCCCGCCGGCCGTCGGCGGTGGGGGAGGCGCCCGGCGGCCGGCGGGCGACGTCGCCCCGTGGGGCGCGGGCCGCCGACGCCCACAGCCGTACCCGGACCGCGAGCACCGCGACGACGAGCAGCGCGGCCGCGACGACGAGCGCCGGCCGCCCGGCGTCGGGGGAGGCGTCGGCCCACGGCAGCGCGCCGGCGACGACGAGGGTCAGCGCCGCGACGATCGACGCGGGCCCGCGTCGGGTCCCGGGGCGGCCGACCCGGGCGCTCACCCGCGACGCCCCCCGGCGCAGGCGGCGGTGGAGAGCGTCGTCGACGCGTCGTCGTCCGACGGTCGGCCGTCGCGGTGGGCGTCGAGCTCGGACCGGTCGTGGCCGATCGCGACGAGCCCGGCGTCGGCGCGCAGGTCGAGCACGACCCGCGGGCGACGGTCGTCGGCGGGGGCCGGGTCGATCTCGACGTCGTGGCTGCGCCGGCCCCCGAACCACGTCGTGTACGACCGCCGACCGAGCACCGTGGTCTCGCCGCCGAGTCGCTGCTCGGACCGCACGCTCCAGTGCACGCACCGGTCCTCGGGCAGCAGCACGTCGAGGCGTCCGACGTCGACCGCGGCGGGCACGGTGATCGTCGCCCCGTCCCGGGGCCGCAGGTCGCGCAGGTCGAGGGTCATGTGGCCCAGGCCCAGGCGGGCCCCCGACGTCGCCGCGGCCACGGTCGTCGGGCGGACGGTGCGCTCGCCGACGGAGGGGTCGACGTCGAGGTCCGCCACCACGGCCACGGTCGCCGGGACGGCCAGCGCGAGGATCACGACGAGGAGCGCCCGGTTGAGCCTCCCGCCGAGCCCTCCGACGACGAGCAGCGCCGCGGCGCCGACGAGCGCGACGACCACCGGCCACGGGCCGAGCATCGCGGTGACCCCGAGGCTCACCACCGCGACGATTCCCGCCACGACGAGCAACGCGAGCCACAGCGACAGGGTGATGACGAGCCGCAGCGCCCCGTTGACCGCGCTGGTGGCGCCGGTCTGCCCGGCGCCGGCGCGGCCCGCCGGTCCGCCGTCCGTCGGCGGGGCCGGGACGAGGACCGCGGCGGCCAGGTAGAAGAGGAGCCCGGCCCCGCCGAGCACCAGCGACCCGAGGAACAGGAGCCGCACGACCGGCGGGTCCAGGCGGTACCGCTCGGCGATGCCGCCGCACACGCCGAAGATCATCCGGTCGGTGTCGGAGCGGAACAGGCCCGGGTCCGGGCCGGGGCCGTCGGGCGTGACGTCCGGTCGCGGCGGGGCGAGCGGCTGCGGGTCGGTGGGCGGGTCGGGTGTCATGGTGCGTCCTGGGCCGGAGGGGTCCTCACCAGGGTGCGCTGTCGCGGCGGGCGCCGCTACGGGGAATGTCCCCGATCCGACCCCGGTCCGTCCCCCGACCCGGACGGGGCCCGCGCCCCGGGAGTCGACGGGCGCCCTCCGACTGCGATGCTCCGCGGCGTGCTGCAGCGCGACGAGGCCCTGGCCGCCCTGGCGGAAGACCACTTCGACGTCGTCGTCGTCGGCGGGGGGATCACCGGAGCGGGCGTGGCCCTCGACGCCGCGTCCCGCGGCTACTCGGTCGCCCTCGTCGAGCGCGCGGACTACTCGTCGGGGACGTCGAGCCGGAGCTCCAAGCTCGTCCACGGCGGCCTGCGCTACCTGTCGAACTTCGACCTCGGGCTCGTCCGCGAGGCGCTCCTGGAGCGGCAGACCAACGCCCGGCTGGCCCCGCACCTCGTCACGCCGCTGCCGTTGGTCGTCGCCACCGTCGACGGGCAGCGGCCCGACCGGGTCACCGGCGTCGGCCTCAACCTCTACGACGTCCTGTCGCGTGGGGCCCGGTTCGGTCGCCGCGGCGGGGTCCGCGGGGACGAGCAGGCGTGGAGCCCCGAGCGCCACCGCTCCCTCGAGCCGCACGAGGTCATCGAGCACCTGCCGGCGCTCGCCGACCGCGAGCCGTCCGGCGGCTGGCTCTTCTACGACTGCCAGACCGACGACAGTCGCCTCGTCCTCACCGTGCTGCAGGAGGCCGAGCGGTTCGGCGCGGTCGCGGCCAACCGCGTCGAGGTCCTGAGCCTCCTGGAGCGCGACGGGTGGGCCCACGGCGTCCGCGTGCGCGACGGCGAGTCCGGCGCGGAGTTCGACCTGCGCGCGACGAACGTCGTCAACGCCACCGGGGTCTGGGCGGACCGGTTGCGCCCCGCCGAGCTCCACGACGAGGCCGAGGTGCCGGTCATCAAGCCGTCGCGTGGCACCCACATCACGATCCCCACCGACCGGTTGCCGCTGCGCTCCGGGGCGATCGTGCCGTCCGGCGGCGGGCGGTTCATGTTCGCGCTGCCGTGGATGGGCCGCACGCTCGTCGGCACGACCGACAACGCCTACGACCACGAGGACCTCGACCACGTCCCGCCTCCCGACGAGGACGTCGACTACATCCTCGAGGGGATCAACGGGTTCTTCGGCACGTCGCTGTCGCCGTCCGACGTCAGCGGCGCGTACGCCGGCGTCCGCCCGCTGATCTCCACCGGCGATCCGCGGCGCTCGGTCGACATCTCGCGGCGCGCCGAGCTCTACGAGACGTCGTCGGGGATGCTCACGATCACCGGTGGCAAGCTCACCACCTGGAGACGGATGGCGAAGAGCACCGTCGACCGGCTCGTCGAGCGCGACGACCGCGTCGCGCCGTGCCGCACCGACCGACTGCCGCTCGGGCAGCCGATCGACCCGATGCGCCTGCCGCACGTCAAGGGGACGACGGAGGGCACCCGCACCCAGCTCGCCGGCCGCTACGGGCTCGTCGCCCGCGACGTCCTGGCGCTCGCCGAGGCCGACCGCGCGCTCGCCGCGACCGTCGTCGACGACGGCCCGGTGGACCTCCACGCCGAGGTCGTCCACGCGGTGCGGCACGAGCAGGCCCGCACGGTCGGGGACGTGCTCCTGCGCCGCACCCGCCTGGGCCTCACCGCGGCCCGATCGCTGCTGGCCGACGACGCGGCCGCGGTCCGTGCGGTGGCGGCGACGATGGCGCCCGAGCGGGGCTGGGACGACGCCGCCACGACGGCCGCGGTGGACGCGTTCCGGGAGGAGGCGCGGCTCGAGGGGCTGGTGCCCGGAGGCGGATCCTCGTCTGGCGACCGACCGAACGCCTAGGATCTCGTCGATCAGGATGGCGACCGACGCACACAGCAACCCCGCCGACCGGGAGGGCCTCGCCGCGGCGCGGTTCGACCGTGACGGCGAGACCGTCTACAACCTGACGCTGCGCGTGACCGGCAGTCCGGGCGCCGCGTGGCACGCCACCGTCGCCGCGTTCGCCGCCGTCGCCGAGCGGATCCCCGCGGACGCGCCCGAGGGCGCCGACCAGCAGGACCTCCTGCTCATGGGCAGCTGGCACGCCCGGCAGCTCCTCGGGCAGCTCGAGGCCAACCCGGAGTACGCCGCCCAGCTGCGCGCGCACGACGAGGCGAACGTGCCGATGGCGAGCCTGCAGGCGTCGGTCGTGCGGGCCAACGAGCAGCTTCCGGTCGACCAGCGCGAGGTGCTCGCGCTGCGCGGCCTCAGCCGGCTGGACCACCAGGACCTCGCCGCGCTGCTGCGCGCCGACCCGTCGGTCCTGGCGGCGATGCTCGCCCAGGCGCGGCTCATGCTGCGCGACGCGATGCGCGGCAGCACGATCGCCGCGGACGCGCTGGCGTCCGACGAGGACCGCGAGGCCGTCGCGCTCGCCGCGCTCCGTCAGGACGGGCAGCTCCGCGGCGCCGAGGCCCGCCTGACCCTGGCGCAGTGGCTCGAGGGCGACGGCGACCGGCGATCGGTCGTCGACGCGCTCGAGGAGGCCGGCCTGTCGTACCGGGCGTGGGCCCGGGCGAGCGTGCCCGACGGGCTGCGCGACGCGGCGGTCGGGGCCGCGGCAGGCGTCGCCCCGGCGGCCCCGGTGGATGATGCCGGGCCCGCGTCCGACGCGCCGGCGGCCGAGGAGCACGGCGCCGGCGATCCCGGCGCGACGGCCGCCGATCCGTACGCCGCCGCGGCGCACCCGAGCGAGCCGGCGGCGGCGGACGTCGCTCCGGCGGAGCCGCACGGCGCCCCGGGCGACCCCGCGGCCGGCGCGCCGGTCGAGCACGCCTACGCCCCGGCCGAGCCGCGCGACCCCGCCGCCGCGCCACACGCCGGCGCCACGGACGACCCACACGCCACGGTCGAGTGGACCGCCGGCGACATCGCCGCCCTGGGCCTCGAGGACGACGGCGAGGAGTGGGACGACGACTGGGACGACGACGAGCACCACGGCGACGACGAGGACTGGGACGACGACGGTCGGGGGCGCGGCCGCCCGCCGCGCTGGCAGGTCGCCGTCGTCGGCGTGCTGCTCGTCGCCCTCGTCGTGCTGCTCGCGCTGACGTTCCTGAAGGACGACGAGCCGACCGAGCCCCAGGCCCCGGCGTCCGACACCACGGAGCAGACCGAGACCGAGGGCGACGGCACCACCACCCGTCGGCGGAGCACGACCACGCGCGACAGCGGGTCGCTCCCGTCGCCGTACGCGACGATCGTCATCCGGCGCCTGTGAGCGACCCCGACGTCGCCTTCGCGGCGCTGACCCCCGGCGCGTCGATCGGGGCGGGAGCGGTGCTCGACGCCGTGCTCGCCGACGCCGCGCCGGCGGTCCCGGGGCGGCCCCGGACGATCGGCATGATGGTCGCCGGCGTCGACGGGCACGCGACCGTCGACGGGCGGTCCGGCGGGCTCGGGAGCCCCGAGGACCGCGCGGTGTTCCGCGGGATGCGGGAGCGCGTCGACGCGTTGCTCGTCGGCCCCGGCACGCTCAACGCCGAGCGCTACTCCACCGTCCTCGATCCGCACCAGCGCGAGGCGCGCGTCGCGGCCGGCCGGTCGGCCGAGCCGCCGCTGGCCACCATCACCCGCGGGCTCACCCTCGACCCCGACCTGCCGCTGCTGCACCAGTCGGTGGTCGACGCGCTGGTCTACACCGAGGCCGACCGGCCGTTCGACGTGGGCGACCGGGTCGAGGTCGTGTGGCTGCCGGCCGCCACCCCGGCCGCGGCGCTCGCCGATCTGCACCGTCGCGGCGTCGGGACGCTGGCCTGCGAGGGCGGCCCCTCGCTCCTCGCCGCGCTCGTCGCCGACGGGCTCCTCGACGAGCTCCTCCTCACCGTGTCGCCGCTCCTCGTGGGCGGCGTCGACCCGCTGACGATCCTCGCCGGCGACATCGCCGACGGCCCCCGGGCCGTGGGGCTGCGCGGGACATGGCGCGGCGGCGGATCGCTGTTCCTCCACTACCACCTGACCGACCGGAGGTCGCCTTGAGCGACACGCTCATCCTGCGGCTACGCGACCGGACCCTGACGCTGCACGCCGGGCGCCCGGCGATCATGGGCATCGTCAACTGCAACCCGGACTCGTTCAGCGACCGGCAGCGGCCACGGTCGACCGACGAGCGCGTGGCGCTCGGCCTGCGCCTCGCCCACGAGGGCGCCGACATCATCGACGTCGGCGGCGAGTCGGGGGTCACCCACACCCCGGTCACCGGCACGACGGAGGAGATCCGGCGGGTCGTCCCGGTCGTCGAGCGCCTGGTCGGCCACGGCCTGCTCGTGTCGGTCGACACGTGGAAGCCCGAGGTCGCCGAGGCGGTCCTCGACGCCGGGGCGCACATGATCAACGACGTCAGCGGGCTCTACCACGCCCGCCTGGCGAACGTCGTCGCCGCCCGCGCCGCCGGGATCGTGCTCATGCACACCCGTGCGGCGCCGAAGACCGAGAACTTCCCCGACTACGGCGGCCGGGTCGTCGCCGACGTCCGCAACGTCCTCAACCAGCTGCGGGAGCGGGCGCTGCAGGCCGGCATCCGCGCCGACTCGATCGTGCTCGATCCGGGACCGGACTTCGCCAAGGTGCCCAGCGAGTCGGTCGAGGTCCTGCGCGACCTGCCGAGCCTCGGCGTGTACGGCAACCCGGTGCTGCTGGCCGTGTCGCGCAAGTACTTCGTCGGCACGATCCTCGGCCGTGAGCCGCACCAGCGCCTCGCCGGCACCCTCGCCGCGCTGGGGTGGAGCGCCCAGCGGGCCCGGTTCTCGATCGCCCGGATGCACGACGTGCGCGAGGCCGCGGACTACCTGCGGGTCCGCGCCGTCCTCGACGGGCACGAGGAGATGCTCGCCGTCGACCGCGGCGACCTGCGGCTCCAGTGGCTGCACGACGACGACGAGGACGACGACGGCGACCCCGGTGGGTCGCGCGAGCCCGCCGTGCGCTGAGCGCCCGCCGGGTCGCGGCCGTCTGGCCGCTCATCTACTGTGCAGGTCCGTTCCCCGGCCATCCCGTTCGTCCCCCCGGAGCCCTCCCTCATGAAGCTGTTCATCGACACCGGATCGGTCGCCGAGGTCGAGGAGATCGCCCGCTGGGGCGTCCTCGCCGGCGCGACCACCAACCCCTCCCTGCTGGCCAAGGAGGACGGCGAGCCCGAGGAGATCATCCGCCGGATCGCCGACCTCGTCGACGGGCCGACGTCGGCCGAGGTCGTGAGCGAGGACGCCGACGGGATGGTCGCCGAGGGGGTCGCGCTGCGTGGCCTGGACGAGCGGATCGTCGTCAAGGTGCCCTTCTGCGCGGCGGGCCTCGAGGCCACCTCGCGGCTGGCCGACCTGGGCCACCCCGTCAACATGACGCTCGTCTTCAGCGCTCCGCAGGCGATCCTCGCCGCCGAGGCGGGCGCCACGTACATCTCGAGCTTCCTCGGACGACTCGACGACATCGGCATGGACTCGGCCGAGTCGCTCGCCGAGATCGTCGCCGCGGTCCGCGACAACTCGACCGGGGCGCAGGTGCTCGCCGCGTCGATCCGCAACCCGATCCACGTCACGACGTCGGCCACGCTCGGCGCCGACGTGGCGACGGTCCCGGGCAAGATCCTGCGCCAGATGCTCGCCCATCCGCTCACCACGTCGGGGATCGACCAGTTCACCGCCGACTGGCAGACGCGCCCCGAGTTCGCGGTCTGGCTCAAGGGCCTGGTGGACCGGTCCGGCGCGACCGCCTGACCGCGGGTCCGCATCGGGAACCGCCTGCTCAGGCCGGGGTCGCCGCGCGGCCGGGTCGCGCTGCACTAGGGTTCGCGGCGACCTTCTCCCGACGCGCGCACCCGGTGCGGCCGACGGACGGACGTCCACGATCTGCGTCGCCGGTCGCTGCCACCAACGCGGCCGGGCGCCCACCGACCACGCATCACAAGGAGCAGCCATGTCCGCCGTCCTCACGCGTGAGGTCCTGGAGTCGAGCCCGCTCGCCGACCTCCACGCCCTCGCCGGAGAGCTCGCGATCGACGGGTTCCGTCGCCTGCGCCGCGACGACCTCATCGGCACCATCCTCGACCGCCGGGGCGACGCCGACGCGTCCGAGGGCTCGTCGCGGGGTGGCCGTCGTCGCCGCCGTGGCGGATCCGCGACGGACGAGGCGTCCGGCACGCGCGGCGACGCCCGCGACCGGAGCGCCGACGCGCGCGGGGGAGACGACCAGGGCAACGGCCGTCGCCGTCGCCGCCGTGGCGGCTCGGACGGCGACGATCGCCCGTCCACCGACGGCGGTCGCTCCGGCGACGACCGCCCGACCGTGCAGGACGGCGAGACGGTCACCGGCGCGGTGACGATCGGCGACAACGGCTCCGGCACCCTCGCCACCGACGACGGCGTCGAGGTCTTCCTGTCGGCCGGGCAGGTCCGCCGCTGCGAGCTGACCGACGGCGACCGGGTCAGCGGCCCGGTGCGCCCGCCGCGCCGGAGCGAGCGGTTCCCGTCGCTCGTGCGCGTCGAGACCGTCAACGGCGAGCCGGCCGACGCGCGCTCGTCCGGCCCCCGCGACGACGACCAGCGCGCGGTCCATCCGCACGAGCTGCTCGTGCCGTCGGGCGACGACCCGACCGTCCTGGCGATCGGGTGGCTCACCCCGATCGGTCGCGGGTCGCGGGCGGTCATCGCCGGCCCGTCCGGCGCCGGCAAGACCGAGGCGCTGCGCCGCCTGGGCGTCGCGCTGCGCGACAACGAGCAGGTCGAGGTCGTCACCGTCCTGGCCGGCACCCGTCCCGAGGAGACCGGTGACTGGGTCGACGCGGGCCTGGAGCCCACGGCGACGGTCGATCTGGGCGCGTCGCCCGACCACCGCACCAAGGCGATCGACGAGGCCGTCGAGCGCGGCCGTCGGACGGCGGCCGGTGGCGGTCACGCGGTGCTGCTCGTCGACTCGCTCGACGGGCTGGGCGAGGGCGCCGCGCGGCGGATCCTGTCCGCCGCCCGCCGGCTGGCGTCGGGCGGGTCGCTGACCATCATCGCCACGCGCGACGCCCCGGTCGGCGGCGAGAGCACCGTCGTGACGCTCGACCGGTCGTTCACCATCACCGGCCGGTTCCCCGCGATCGATCTGCCGGCGTCCGGCACGATGCGTCCCGAGCTGCTCGTCGGCGAGGAGGGCGCCGCGGCGATCGCCGCCGCCCGCGCCGACCTGGCGGGCTGAGGCCCTCGGGCGACCCGGCCTCCGGCCTCCCCGTCGCGGGGGTCGGGGGTCGGCGTCGCGGGGCCGGGGGTCGGGGGAGGAGCGGCGCCCCGGGCGTCCGGGGCGCGGTCGCCGCCCGGGGCCGGGCGGCTCGGGGTCAGCGCCGGTCGTCGACCGGGACGTACGCCACCTGGAACCACGACGGGGGCGGCGCGAGCTCGACGGGCTCGCCGCCCCGGGCGGGCTGCACGTACTCGAACCGCTCCTGCTCGGGATCGAAGCGGACGTCGAGCTCGCCGTCCTTCACGCGCTGGTCGAGCCAGGCGGAGCGGAACACGAGCCGCCGCATCCAGTGCACGAGCGAGCGCTCGGCCGGCCCGGACAGCTCCGCCCAGCAGTCGTTGATGTGGGACCCCAGGAGCGACAGCGGCTCCTGCACCTCGCCGTTGACGACGAGCGCGACGAGGTCGTCGGCCTCGCCCGGGTCGAGGCGGTCGTGGACGAACCCGAGTCGGACGGCGGATTGCTCGCACCGTTCGGCGAAGTCCCGCTCGTTGAAGGTGAAGCGGAGGTCCCCGTACTCGAGGACGAAGTCCTCACCGGAGTCGTAGTTCCCACGAAAGCTGGAAGGCATGCAGAATCAGTCGGGCGCGGTGGGGCGGAGGCGGCAACGAGGCCGACCCACGCGTCGGGCGAATGTGGCGTCCGGCCGCACGGCGGCAAACCGCGGTCGGAAGCTGCGGGCATCCTAGAACGGTCCGCGGGCGCCGTTGAAGCGATGGGCTGCATGTTGCACCCCGCCGGATGCGGTATGGGGCCGGCGCGATCAGGGGGGAGAGACGTCGCGGCCGGTGGGGTACCGGGTGCATGTCCGACGCCAACGCACCCACGCTCCTCGTCGTCGAGGACGATCCGATCACCCGCCTCTTCCTCGCCGAGAACCTGTCGGTCGACGGGTGGGACGTCGTCGAGGCGTCCTCGTTGCAGGACGCGCTGCGGCTCGTCGAGCAGGTCGCGCCACAGCTCGTGCTCACCGACCTCACGCTCCCCGACGGATCGGGGCTCGACCTCGTGGCGTACGTCCGGGCGGCCGACGGCATCGCCGCACGGGTGGACCCGGACACGCCGATCCTCGTGCTGTCGGGCCTGGACGGCGAGCTCGACCGGTTGCGGGGGTTCGAGCGCGGCTGCGACGACTACCTCGTCAAGCCGTTCTCGTACCCCGAGCTGCGGCTGCGCATCACGGCGCTCCTGCGTCGGGCGCGCCAACGGCCACGCGAGGGGCGGATCCGGATCGGCGAGCTCACGATCGACCCGGTGCGGCGCGTCGTCGCCGTCGGCGGGGCGCCGGTCGACCTCACGCAGAAGGAGTACGCGGTGCTGCAGTGCCTGGCCCGCGAGCCGACGCGGGTGTTCACCAAGCGCGAGCTGCTGCGGACGATCTGGGGCTACCGCGGCGAGCACGACATCACCCGGACGATCGACTCGCACGCCTGCCGCCTGCGACGCAAGCTCGCGGTCGGCGGGCACGCGTTCGTCGTCAACGTCTGGGGCGTCGGCTACCGCCTCGTCGACGCGTCGCCGGACGCGTCGCCGGCACCGGGCGTCGGCGCGCTCCACGCCGAGGTGGTCGCGTGAGCCCGCTCCTCGTCGCCGGCTGGCTGCTGGCGATCGGGTCCGCCGCGCTGCTGTTGCTCGAGCGGCGGTCGGCGCGCGCGTCGGCGGAGCGGATCGTCACGTCCTGTCACGAGCTTCGCGGGCCGCTCACCACCGTGCTGCTGGCGCTGGGGGCCCGACCCGCGCCGGACGCCGCGCCGGGGGCCGACCTGCGCGACGCCGTGCTCGTCGAGCTCGACCGGGCCCGCCGCGCGGTCGACGACCTCAGCGCGGTCGCCCGGCGTCGAGGACCGGTCGAGGAGCGACGGCCCGTCGACCTGGCCGACCTCGTCCGGGGCACGGTGGCCGTGCACGACGTCGTCGCGCGTGGTCGTGGTCGTGCGGTCCGCCTGGCGTCGGCGCCGACGGGCCCCACCGTCGTCGTCGCCGATCGCGGCCGCCTGGCCCAGGCGCTGGGCAACCTCGTCCAGAACGCGGTGGAGCACGGTCGCGGGGTCGTGCGGGTGTCGCTGGAGCGCCGGGACGGCCGGGCGGTCGTCCGTGTCGAGGACGACGGTGGCGGGCCGCCCGAGTCGTTGGAGCGGATGCTGCGTCGCGCGCCGCGCGGGCACCGCGGCCGGGGACTGCGGATCACCGCCGACGCGGTGGCGGCCGTGGCCGGACGGATCCGGCCCGTGCGGACGGGCGCCCGCGGGGGCCTCGCCATCGAGCTGCCGCTGTCCGGTCCGGGCCGGCCGGGGACGTCGACGTGACGCGGTCGCGTCGCGCGGCGCTCGTCATCGGGCTCGCGATCATCCTGGGCGCGATGGCGGCCACCGACGTCGGCCGGCGCGAGGCCGAGCTCCGCGACCGGGTCGGCGACCCGGTGCCGGTCGTGGTCGCCGAGCGCGACCTCGCCGCCGGGGACCCGATCGACGTCGACGACCTGGGCGTGCGGGAGGTGCCACGGCGGTACGCACCGCGCGAGCGGGTGGAGCGCCCGGACGAGGTGGCCGGTCTGCGGCCGTGGAGCGTCGTGCGCAAGGGCGCCGACGTCACCCCCGGCGCGCTCGTCGCCGCGGACGGATCGCGTCTGCGTCCCGGCGAGCGCGACCCCGACGTCGTGGTCGTGGGCGACGAGGACGACGTGCGGCCCGGCGTGCGGGTCGACGTCCTCGCGGTGTACGGCGGAGCGGGCCGGTCCGTTCGCGGCCGCGTGATGCTCGAGGACGGCGAGGTCCTGGACGTCGGTCCCGCCGCGTCGGTCGAGGAGGGCTCCCCGGAGCGCCTGCGGGTGAAGCTCCGCACCACGGCCCGGCAGGCGCTCGAGCTGCTGGAGGCCCAGCAGGAGGCGACAGAGCTCCGGGTCCTCGTCCGGGCGCCCGGCGACGACGGCCGCGTCGAGGGCGACGCCACCGACCGGAGCGGCGCGCGATGAGCGTGCACCGTGACGTGGCCGCCGACCTGCACCGGCGGGTCGTCGAGCTCGCGGCCGCCCCCGCCGACGACGGGATCGCCCGGTCGCCGGAGGCGCTGCTCGAGGACGTGCTCCGCGACGAGGCCCCGCTGCTTCCCCCGGAGGACCGCGACGAGGTGCGACGCCTGCTGCGCGAGCAGACCGTGGGCCTGGGGCCGCTGGAGTCGTTGCTCGACGATCCCGAGATCGACGAGATCATGATCTCCGGCGACCGTCCGGCCTGGGTGGAGCGGCGCGGGCGGATCGAGCAGACCGCGGTCCGGTTCGCGACCGAGCAGGACCTGCTGCACGCGATCGAGCGGATGCTCGCCGGCGCCGGCCGGCGCGTCGACCGGTCCGACCCGTTGTGCGACGCGCGACTGGGCGACGGATCGCGGATCAACGTCGTGCTCCCGCCGATCGCCGTCGACGGGCCGGTCGTGACGATCCGCCGGTTCCGGGCCCGCGGATGGACCCCCGAGGAGCTCGTCGCCCGCGGGACCTGGGACGTCGACGTCGACCGGGTGGTGCGTGACGCCGTCGCCCGACGCGGCTCGATCCTCGTCAGCGGCGGGACCGGGGCGGGCAAGACGACGACGCTCGGGGCGATCGCATCGCTGCTGGACCCGCGCGAGCGGATCGTCACGGTCGAGGACACCGCCGAGCTGCGGCTCGCGCAGCCGCACGTGGTGCGGCTCGAGGCCCGGCCCGGCGGTGGCGAGGACCGGCGCGGCGAGGTGTCGATCCGTGACCTCGTCCGCAACGCCCTGCGGATGCGCCCCGACCGCATCGTCGTCGGAGAGGTCCGTGGTGGCGAGGCGCTCGACATGGTCCTGGCGATGACGACCGGCCACGACGGATCGTTGTCGACGATCCATGCGCGCTCGCCCGAGGCGGCGCTGCGCCGCCTGGAGACGCTGTGCCTCATGGCCGACAGCGGCCTGCCCCACGCGGCCGTCCGACGGATGGTCGCCGACGCCGTGGACGTCGTCGTGCAGCAGACGCGCGCGGCCGACGGTCGTCGACGCGTCGTCGACGTCGCCCGGGTCGCGGTCGACGGTGAGGGCTGGCGGCTCGTGCGCGACGAGCCCCTCGGCGGCGACGCGGTCGCGGACGTCGACGGCGGGGCGCCATCTGCAGCGGCTCCGCGGGCGGAGGCGGTCCGGTGACCGCCACGGTGGCGCTGGCCGCCGGCGCCGGGGCGCTCGGCGGCGCGGGCGTCGGCCTGCTCGTCCCGGTCGTCGTCGACGCCGGGCTCCGCTGGCGGCGACGCCTCGCCACCGGCGGGCCCGCGTGGGTCGCGGACGGCGGACGGGTCCGGATCGTCCCGGCGTCGGTCGTCGTCGGCGTGGTCGTGCTCCTGGCGGGCGCGCCCTTGCCGGGGGCGCTCGTCGCGATCGGACCGTGGGGGCTGCGGCAGGTCGGACGTGCCCGGGCCGATCGACGTCGCCGCGCGGTGGCGCTCGGCGCACCGCTCGTGGCCCGGGCGATCGCCGACGGGCTCGACGCGGGCCTGAGCACGCGCGGGGCGATCGTCGACGCGTCGCGGGCGGCGGGGGTGACGGGCCCGCCGGCGGACGAGCTCCGGCGCGTCGCGGCGCGGCTCCGGGCCGGCGACCCGCTCGCGACGTCGTTGGCGGCGTGGCGGGCAGGAACGGCCGAGCCGGCCCACGCGACGATCGTCGCGGCGCTCCTGTTGCACGGCGAGGCTGGTGGCGAGCTGGGCGCGGTGCTGCGGGACCAGGCGGACGCCCTGGAGCGGGCACGGCGGTCGACGGCGGAGGCCGACGGCGCGACGGTGCAGGCCCGGTCCGCGGCGCGGATCGTCGGTGGCATCCCGGCCCTCGGCATGGCGGCGGCCGTCCTCGTGGCCCCGGGGGCGGTGCGCGCGCTGCTCGCCAACCCGCTGAGCGTCCTGCTGCTCGCCGGGGCCGTGGTGCTCCAGGTCGCCGCGCTCGTCCTCGTCCGGCGGCTCACCGCGGAGCTCGTGCGGTGAGCGGCGCCACGGTGCTCGTCGCGGGCGTCGCCGGAGGGCTCGCCGGTTGCGGCGTGGGAGAGCTGCTGGCGATCCGGGCCGAGCGCGCCCGGCCGCGGCGCCGGGACCGCTCCCCACGTCCGGCGCCGGACGGACCGCTCGGGGCGCTCGTCGCCGTCGGCCGTCGCGTCGGGGCCGGGATCGGGACGCGGTTGCCGGTCGGGGGAGACGCCGCCGATCGGATCGCCGCGGCCGGGCTCGAGTCGTCGATCGGCGTGGCGGACCTGGCGGCGGTCCGGGGGGCGGCGGTCGTCGTCGGCGTGACGGTGGGCGTGGCGCTGCTGCCGGTGCTGGGGACGGCGGGCCTCGTGCTGGCGACGCTCGGCGGCGTCGCGTCGTTGCTGGGACCGGACGCGCTCATCGCCCGCAGGACCCGGGACCGTGCCGCCCGCATGCTGCGGGAGCTTCCCGACGTCGTCGACCTGTTGCGGATCGCGCTCCGGGGCGGCCGGTCGGTGAGCGAGGCGCTGGCCGCCGTCGGGGCGCACCGCCCCGGGCTGCTGGGCGACGAGCTGCGACGCGCGGCGGCGGAGGTCCGCGTCGGCGTCCCCACCGACCGGGTCCTCGTCCACCTGCGACGTCGCTGCCCCGCCGAGGGGATGCCCGAGCTCGTCGCCGTGCTGCTGCGGGCCCACGTCCACGGTGGGGCGGCCGGCGATGCGCTGCGCGCCCTCGCCGAGGACCTGCGGGCGCGGCGGGCACGGGCCGCGATCGACCGGGCCTCGCGTGCGGCCCCACGGATCCAGCTCGTCGTCGCGCTGCTGCTCGTCCCCGCGGCGATGCTCCTCATCGCCGCGGTGCTCGTGGAGAGCAGCGTCTGACCGGCGACCCCGGCGTCGTCCCGACGAGGCGCCGGGGTCCGGAACGCACGACGCCCCGCCGGTCGGCCGACCGGCGGGGCGTCGTGGTGCGCGTGGCCCGGGCCGGCACGCCCGTGGGCGCGGGCCCGGGCGCCGATCAGCGGCCCGGGGTGGGGACGAGGCCCGGATCGGTCGTGGTGCCCGCGCCGGCGCCACCGCCGACCGGACGCGCCTGCTCGTCGTAGTGGACGACCACCGAGCCGGCGAAGGTCTCGTCGCCGGTGGCCTTCATGCCCCCGGCGATGAGCTTCAGGCGCCCCAGGACCTGCTGGGCGTCGTCGAGGTCGTCGATCGCCCCGGCGGGCAGGCTGCCCAGGAGCGACGAGAGCGGACGGGCGTCGATGAACACCGACGGGTCGAGGCCCAGGGCGGCCTGCGCCTCCTTGTACCCGGCGTCGTCCTTCAGGCGGTCCTTGCCCGACAGGGCGTTCGTCACCGAGTCGGTGCCGACGCCGACGATGACGCGGTCGCCCTTGATCGCGGCGGCCAACGGCAGCGGCAACTGCGGCGCCTGCGCCTGGATCGCCCGGTCGGCCCCCTCGAGCTTCGCGTCGGCCGTCCGCAGGCCCACGCCCTCGGCCGCGGTCTTGATCGCGTCGAGCAGCACGCCCGCGCCGTCGGCGTCCGCCGCCTGCACGATGAGGTTGGCGCCGATCCCGACGAGGCTGTCGCCCCGCCCGCTCAGGGCGATCGACTGCGCGTTGATCAGCTGATCGACCGCGGCCGGCGGGAGGGTGATCCCGGTCTCGCGGCGCAGCATGTCGGTGACCTGCTTCGCGTCGACGTCGATCGCGTCCGCGTCGATCCCGGCGAGCAGCTCCTCACGGCTCGTGCCGGCCGCGATCCACGATCCGGCGGGCAGGTCGCCGACGAGCGCCGCGCCCTTGCCCAGGCCCTGCACGAACGACGTGCCGTCGGCGCCCTTCGCCACGCGGCCACCGGTCGTCAACCGGACCACGCCCGGCTTGGCGTCGAGCGCGAACGCGGCGGATCCGTCGACCTCGGGCAGCGAGCCCAGCGCGGAGAGCGGGCCCGACTTGGAGCCCATCGACTTGAGGCGCGACGCGCCCGGCAGGCGCGTGGAGCCCGTCAGGCCGCGGATCGTCGGTCCGTCGTCGGTGAGCTTCTCGAGGGTCGAGATGCCCTTGAGGTCCACCCAGCCGAGGCCGACCGGCTCGGCGCCCTTGAGCTGCTGCAGCGGCACCGAGAACCGCTGGTCCGCGCCGAGGTCGCCGCCCTTGTCGGCGGCGACGGCCGCGCGGACCGCCGGCTCGGTGCCGAGGAAGAACCGGTCGTCCTTGATCCAGATGGCGCCGGTGTCGTCACCGTCGTCCTCGGTCTCGACGAGGATCTGCTGGCCGTCGACGTCGACGGCCTTGGACTTCTCGGGCTTCAGCACCTCGCGGAGCGCGGCGGCGTCCTTCACCGCGCCGACGAGCGAGAACACCGGGGTGTCGTCGTCGGACCCGTCGTCCGTGGCCGACGAGCGCTGGTCCTCGGGCAGGAGGAACACGCCGAGCTTGTCCCCGATCAGCGGCAGGACGTCGCCCTCGAACGACTTGCCCTTGGCCACGAGGTTGTCGAGGTCGTCGAGGTCCATGCCGTCGCGCAGCGCCTTGCCGACGTCGGACAGCCCGAAGAACCCGGTGATCTGGTCGATCGCGGCCTTGTTGTCGCCGCTCGGGCGGATGTTGAACTCGCCGAACGCGATCGCGGACGCGGGCACGTCGCCGGCGAGGACGGACGTGACGGCGCCGCCCGCCGCGGGCGGCGCCTGGACGGTCGTCGTCTTCTCGTCGTCGCCACCGCATCCGGCGACGGCGAGCGCTCCGGCGGCCAGGGCCGCGAGCGACGACGACCGCAGGGCGGGACGGGACAGGGTGATCGATCTCATGAAGGCTCCAGCCGGTGTCGGCGATCGGTTCAGGGTCGGCATGGTACGGGCTCGCCCGGAGGCCCCGTGTCCCCCGCGCGGGTGAGGCGCGCTCCTCCCGGCCGACCGAGCGCACCGTCCCGCCCCGACCGCCGCATCCGGGGCCGCCGGCCGCGGACGCCCCGCCGCGCTCCACCGGTCGCCCCACGACGCCCCACCGGGACGCCTGACGGGGGCGATCCCGGGCCCCGGGCGGCGACGGACGGCGTCGGCGGACGAACGTCCAGGGCGAACGACCGTTCCCCGCGGCGCTGCAAGGCGTCTTGCGTCGGCGGCCGCCGGATGCGCCGAAACGTCGACGGAGCGGGGCGTTCGCGGTCCGCGGATCCACGAACGCGTGTTCGTCCGACGCGGTCGGTACGGTCGAGTGGGGCCGAGTGGAGCGATTGTCCTGCGTGGTGGGGCGTGGTGGGGTACAGTGCTCGTGCAGCCCGGGCCGGATCGGCTCCTCCCACCGCTCCGGCCCGGTCTGCACCGGTCACCTCCTCCGCCGCTCCCGTGACGGACCTCCTGCTCCAGTCGCAGTTCGAGCTCACCCTCGACGGCAAGAACCGGCTCACCATCCCGGCCCGCTTCCGTGATCCGTTCAAGGCCGGCCTGGTCCTCGTCCGGTCGTTCGACGTCCCCGCCGTCGGCATCGAGGCGCGGGACGACTACGCCGAGTTCGTGCGCGCGTCGCTCGCCGGGCGCCACCCGCTCGACGCCACCACCCGCAACATCGAGCGGTCGCTGAGCTCCGCCGCGTCGCCCGCCGACCTCGACGGTCAGGGCCGCGTGACGATCCCGGGTCGCCTCCTGGAGTTCGCGGGGATCACGGCCCGCGACGTCGTCCTCGTCGGCAGCGGTCGCCGGTTCGAGCTGTGGGATCCCGCGGGCTGGGAGCGCTACCAGCCCCAGCTGCAGGAGGCGATGGTGCAGATCAGCGGCAGCTTCGGCGACGCGGGCCTCCCGTCGCCGCCGCCCGGGACGGGGGCGTGAGCGTGGACGCGTCCGCCGGTCCGCACGTGTCCGTCCTGGCCGACGAGCTGCTCGGGCTGCTCGCGCCGTCGGCGGGCGAGACGCACGTCGACGCGACCTTCGGGGCCGGCGGCCACGCCCGGCTCGTCGCCGACCGGATCGGTCCGACCGGCACGCTCGTCGTCATCGACCGCGACCCCGTCGCGCTCGACCACGCCGCGCGGCTCCGGGACGAGGCCGTCTGCACGGTGCGGATCGTCGACGCGCCGTTCGCGGACGGGCTCGAGGCGCTGGCCGAGGAAGGACTCCGGGCCGACGGGGCGTACTTCGACCTCGGTATGTCCTCGATGCAGATCGACGAGGCGGAGCGTGGCTTCGCCTACACGCGCGACGCACCGTTGGACATGCGCATGGGCCTCGGCACCGAGCGCACCGCCGCCGACGTCGTCGCGACCTGGGGCGCCCGGGAGCTCACCGACGCGCTGCGCACGTACGGCGAGGAGCGGCACGCGTCGCGGATCGCCCGCGCGATCGTGCGCGAGCGCGAGCGCGCGCCGATCGACACCACCGGACGGCTCGTCGAGGTCGTGAGCGCCGCCGTGCCGACCCCGGCCCGGTACGCCGGAGGGCATCCCGCCAAGCGGACGTTCCAGGCGCTGCGGATCGTGGTGAACGACGAGCTGGGCCAGATCGACCGCGGGCTCCCCGCGGCCTGGCGGCTGCTGCGCGCCGGCGGGCGCCTCGCCGCCATCAGCTTCCACTCGCTCGAGGACCGGCGCGTCAAGCGGTTCCTCGCGGCGAAGGCCCGGGGCTGCGTCTGCCCGCCCGACCTGCCGGTGTGCGTCTGCGGCGCGGAGCCCGAGGGTCAGCTCCTGACGCGGCGGTCGATCGTGCCGACCGCCGACGAGCAGGAGCGCAACCCGCGGTCCCGCTCGGCGCGACTGCGCGTCGCCCGCCGGCTGGGGGACGCCACGTCGTGAGCCCGGTCACCGCCCGCACCGCCCCGCCGCCCGACTCCCCGGTCCTCGGCGGCGGACGCCCCGCGCCGGCCGAGCGGCGTGCGCCCGCCGGCCGGCCGGTCCGCGACGCAGCGTCCCCGCGCCCGGCCCGGTCGCGTCCGGTGCGGCCCGGCGAGGGCCGTCGCCCGGATCGCGCCGCGGACGCCCGCCGCCGTCCGGCCGGGCGCCCGTCGCCGCGCCCGGCCGCCGCGCCGTTGCCGGTCCGCGTGCTGCTGCTCCCGGTGCGGCTCGCGCTCGTCCCGCTCGCGTTGGCGCTGCACGTCATGCGGCGCGCCACCGGTGGACGCCCGTGGCTGCCGCTCATCCTCCTCGCCGGGTGCGGCATCATCGCCCTGCACGCCACGACGCTGCAGCTCAACCGGACGATCGCGGAGCGCGACGTCGACGTCGCCAAGCTCGAGCGGTCGACCGCGACGCTCCGGAGCGAGGTGTCGCGCCTGGGGGCGCCCGATCGCATCACGCGCGCCGCCGGCCTGCTCGGCATGGTCCCCGCCGACCCGCAGGGCGTGAGCTACCTGTCGTCCGGCGACGCCGACGCGGCCAAGGCGGCCAAGATGGTGGTGCCCCCGAACGCGACCTGGCAGCCGTCGCCCAACCCGTCGGCCCAGAACGGCGACGCGCCCGACGCCGACGGCGATGCCGCGACGGGCGCCGGGCCGGCCACGGGGACGGGCGTCACGGGGGCGTCGCCGACCGCCGGCGTCGCCGGGGCGACGGGGACCACGGGCACGACCGGGCCGGAGGGCGCCACCGGCACCACCGGTGCGACGGGCACGGACGGCGCCACCGGGACGACCGGAGCGGAGGGGACGGCCGGCGGCGAGCCGCCGGCCGGGACGGGCGCCGGCACGCCCGACGGCTGATCCTCCGACGCGGCCCGGGGCGTCCGGGCGAGGGGCGATCGTCCTTCCCGCCGGGAAGGATCGTGCGCGCGCGCGGCGAACCCGTCGCCATGGTCGTCGACCGCCGTCTGCGCGTGCTCTTCCTCATCGCGATGGTGCTCCTGAGCCTGGCCGGGATGCGGTCGGTGTGGTTCGCGATCGCCAAGGCCGACACGCTCCGCGACCGCGCGCACGGGCAGCAGACGATCCAGCGCGACGTCCTCGCGATGCGTGGCGAGATCGTCGACCGCAACGGCGTGCCGCTCGCGGTCACCGAGCCGGCCGCCGACGTGTCGGTGAGCCCGCAGCAGGTCGAGGAGCTGCGGCGGCAGAGCCCCGGGCAGGAGCCGATCGTCCTCGCGCGCCTGCTGGCCAGGACGCTCGGCGTCGACCAGGCGGAGACGCTCGAGAAGATCACGTCGCGCAAGCAGTTCGTCTACATCGCGCTGCGGGTGCCGGAGACGAAGATCCAGCGACTCCGCGACCTGGCGGCGAAGAAGGACCCGCGGACCGGACGGCGGGCCGCGAACCTCGTGCCCGTGCACCTGGAGCCCCGCAACCGCCGGATCTACCCGAACCAGGCGATGGCCGGGCAGCTGCTCGGCGGGTACGGCGACTACGACAAGGCGCTCGGGGGCCTCGAGACGTCGCTCGACGAGGTCCTGCGGGGCCGCACCGGCAAGGTGCTGCAGACCCAGGCCGGGTCGGGCAGCGCCCTGAGCCGTCGGGTCGTCGAGCCGACGGTGCCCGGCAAGGACGTCGAGCTCACCCTCGACGCCCGGATCCAGGCGAAGGCCGAGGAGGCGCTGCAGGAGCTCGGCCAGACGTACCGGCCCAAGCGGGCGACCGCGATCGTCATGCGGCCCGACGGCGAGGTCCTGAGCATGGCCAACTGGCCGCGCGTGGACCCCAACGACCCGGCCGGCTCGCCGCAGTACGCCAAGCAGAACACGGCGACGAACTTCATCTACGAGCCGGGCTCGACGTTCAAGGCGGTGGCGGTCGCCGCCGCGTTGCAGGACCGGGTCGTGACGCCGGAGACGACGTTCACCGTGCCGTACCAGATCAACGTCGCCGACCGGACGATCGCCGACAGCCACCCGCACGGCACCGAGACGATGACGCCGGGCCGGATCCTGAGCCAGTCGTCGAACGTCGGCGCGATCCAGGTCGGCCTGCGCCTGAACGAGCGCAAGGGCAAGGACGCGTTCGACAAGTGGATGCGCCGGTTCGGGTTCGGCAGCAAGACGGGGATCGGGCTGGGGGAGGAGCAGGGCCTGCTGCTGCCGGTCGACCAGTACTCGGGATCGACGATGGGCAACCTGCCGATCGGCCAGGGCCAGATGGTCACCCCGATCCAGATCGCCAGCCTCTACGCGACGATCGCCGGCCGGGGCATGCGGCACGAGCCGCGCCTCGTGCGCAAGGTCGGCGACAAGCCGGTCGCCGGGTCGGACGGCAGGCGGGTGCTGCGCCCGGCCGTGGCGAAGGAGGTCGCCGACATGCTCGCCGGGGTGTTCGAGGCCGGGGGCACCGCCTCCGCCGTCAAGGTCCCGGGCTACACGCTGGCCGGCAAGACCGGCACGTCGAACGTCGTCGATCCCGACACCGGCGAGTACGTCGAGAACCGCAACGTCGCGTCGATCGCCGGGTTCGCCCCCGCACGGGACCCGAAGGTCGTCATCGTCGTGGTCGCGGAGGAGCCCGCCGGCGGTGGCTACGGCGCCACGGTGACCGGCCCGGCGTTCGCCGACATCGCCCGGTTCGTCCTGCAGTACCAGAAGATCCCGCCGGGCTGAGGACCGATCGCACACGGTCGCGCCCGGCCCGCGTGGCGGTCGGGCGACGGCGACGATCGGACGCCCCGACGGGGTCGGCCCGCCCGATGGACGACCCCCCGGTCCTCTAGGCTCCCCACCGCCATGAGGCTCGGGGACCTGTTCGACCGCGCTCCCGCCGCGGCGGCCGACGTGCCCGTCGCCGCCCTGGCCTACGACGACCGTCGGGTGACGCCCGGGACGGTCTACTTCTGCGTGCGGGGGCTCCGCCACGACGGCCACGCGTTCGCGGCGAGCGCCGTCGAGCGGGGGGCCGTCGCGCTCGTCGTCGACCACGACCTGGACCTCGACGTGCCGCAGGTGCGCGTGGACGACGTGCGCGCCGCGATGGCGCCGGCCGCGGCCGCGCTCGCGGGCGATCCGACCGCCCGGCTGCGGACGGTCGGGGTGACGGGTACCAACGGCAAGACGACGACGGCGTTCGTGCTCCGGGGGCTGCTGGAGGCCGCCGGTCACCGCACCGGCCTGCTGGGGACCGTGACCCAGATCGTCGCGGGCGAGGCCCGAGACGCCGGACGCACGACCCCGGAGGCCGTCGACCTGCAGCCGGCGTTCGCGGCGATGCTCGACGGCGGCGACGACGGCTGCGTCATGGAGGTCTCGTCGCACGCGCTCGCCCTCGGCCGCGCCGACGCGATCCACTGGGCGGCCGCGATCTTCACGAACCTCACCCGCGACCACCTGGACTTCCATCCCGACATGGAGGACTACTTCCGCGCCAAGGCCCGGCTCCTCGACGCGGCGCGCGACGTGCCGCGGATCGTCGACGTCGACGATTCGTACGGGGCCCGGCTCGCGCGGGAGCACCCCGACGCGCTGACCGTCGCGCTCGACTCCCCCGACGCCCGGTTCCGGGCGGTGGACGTGCGCACCGGCCTGCACGGCAGCACGTTCGTCGTCGACGGGCGGACGCTCGGCACGCCGCTGACCGGGCGCTACAACGTCCGCAACGCCCTGCAGGCGTACGTCTGCGCGGTCGCGCTCGGCGTCGGCGAGGCCGACGCCGCGGCGGCGTTGGCGCAGGTCGGTCGGGTGCCGGGCCGGCTGGAGCCGGTGGCGGCCGGGCAGCCGTTCGCGGTGCTCGTCGACTACGCGCACACCCCCGACTCGCTGCGCAACGTCGTCGCCGCCGCCCGTGGCGTGGCCGCCGCGCAGGATCCGCCCGGCCGCGTCCTGCTGCTGTTCGGCTGCGGGGGCGACCGCGATCGTGGCAAGCGCCCGCGGATGGGCGAGATCGCCGCCCGGGACGCCGACGTCGCCGTGCTGACGTCCGACAACCCGCGGAGCGAGCCGCCGGAGGCGATCCTCGACGAGGTCGAGGCCGGCATGGTCGGCGCCGTCGCCGACGTCGAGCGGATCGCCGACCGCGCCGACGCGATCGACCGGATCATCGCCCTGGCCCGGCCGGGGGACGTCGTCGTCCTCGCCGGCAAGGGCCACGAGCAGGGGCAGATCGTCGGCGACCGCACGATCCCCTTCGACGACGTCGACGAGGCCCGCCGGGCGCTCGCCGCCGCGGGCTGGGAGGCCACCGGTGCTTGACCGCGACGCCCACTGGATCGCCGACGCCGCCGGGGCGACGCTCCATCGTCCCGCGCGCGACGGGGCGGCCGGACCCGCCACCGTGAGCACCGACAGCCGCGACGCCGGGGCGTCCGGTGCGCTGTTCGTCGGCATCCCGGGAGCCCGGGTCGACGGCGGGAGCTTCGCCCGACAGGTCCTCGACGCCGGGGCGTGGGGCGTCCTGGTGCGGCCCGAGCACGCCGAGGACCTCGACGGCGCCGACGGAGCGGTGCTGCTGCACCCCGACCCGGTCGCCGCCCTCGGCACGCTCGCCCGCGCATGGCGCCGCGAGCTCGCGGCGACCGTCGTCGGCGTCACCGGGTCGGTCGGCAAGACGTCGACGAAGGACCTGCTCGCCGCGATCGTCGGCCGCGAGCGGCGCACGGTGGCCACCGTCGGCAACCTCAACACCGAGGTCGGCCTGCCGCTGACCGTCCTGCGCGCCCCGCGCGGCACCGAGGTCCTGGTGCTCGAGATGGCGATGCGCGGCGCGGGCCAGATCGCCGAGCTCGCCCGGATCGCCGAGCCCGACGTCGGCGTGATCACGAACGTCGCGCCCGTCCACGTCGAGTTGCTCGGGTCGATCGCCGCGATCGCCGACGCGAAGGCCGAGCTGCTCCACGGGATCGTGCCCGGGGGCGTCGCGGTCATCCCGGCCGCCGAGCGGCTGCTCGACGCGCACCGCCCCGGCGGCGTGCGGATCGTGACGTTCGGCCCCGGGGGCGACGTCGAGCGCGCGCCCGGCGACCTCGCGATCGAGGGCGACGTGCCGCCGACCGTCCTGCGCAACCTGCCGGCGGCCGTCGCCGCCGCCCGCGCGGTGGGCGTCGATCCGACCGGGACGGTGCGGCCCGCGATCTCGGCGCTGCGCGGCGAGCGCCTGACCCTCGCCGACGACGTCGTCGTGGTCGTCGACTGCTACAACGCCAACCCGATGTCCGTGACCGCCGCGCTCGACGACCTGGCCCTCGCCGGCGGCGAGCGGCGGGTCGCGGTCCTGGGCGACATGCTCGAGCTCGGTCCGGACGCCCGGCGGCACCACGCCGAGATCGGCGCCCACGCGCGCGCCGCCGGGGTCGAGGTGCTCGTCGCCGTCGGCGAGCTGTGCCGGCACGCCGGTCCGGGCTTCGGCGGGCGCGTGCACTGGGTCCCCGACGCGGAGGCGGCGGCCCGGCTCGTCCCGACGCTGCTGGAGCCCGGCGACCGCGTGCTGCTCAAGGCGTCGCGCGGGATCGGCCTGGAGCGGGTCGCCGAGGCGCTCCGCGAGCGGGGCCACGACCGATGACGGAGATCCTCGTCGGCGGGGCGTCGGCGATGCTCCTCTGCATCTTCCTCGCCCCGACCTTCATCCAGTGGCTGCGGGAGAAGTCGTTCGGCCAGTACATCCGCGAGGAGGGGCCGGCCGGCCACCAGAAGAAGGCCGGCACGCCCACGATGGGCGGGCTCATCATCTTCGTGGCGATTTCGATCCCGTTCCTCATCCTGGCCGAGTACGACTGGCGCGCGGTCGGGGTCTTCGCCACCGGAGCGGGCCTGGCGCTCGTCGGGTTCGCCGACGACGCGACGAAGGTCTTCCGCAAGCGCTCGCTGGGCTTGAGCGGCAAGGCGAAGCTCGCGTCGATGGTCGCCGTGTCCCTGCTGCTGTGGTGGATCGCCACCGAGCAGGCGGGCCTCGATCCGACGGTGCGCCTGCGGACCCTCGACGTCACGGTCGACATCGGGGTGCTCTATCCGCTCTGGATCTACCTCGTCGTCGCGTTCGTGAGCAACGCCGTGAACCTCACCGACGGGCTCGACGGCCTGGCCGCGGGAGTGTCGGCCATCGTCCTCACCGCGTACATCGGGATCACGTACATGGCGTTCGGGGCCGGGGACATGATGCTCCTCGCCGCCTGCGCGACCGGCGGCTGCGTCGGGTTCCTCTGGTACAACGCCCACCCCGCGACGGTGTTCATGGGCGACACCGGGTCGCTGGGCCTCGGTGGGCTCGTCGCCGGCCTCGCGATCGTCACGAAGACCGAGGAGCTCCTGCTCATCATCGGCGGCGTCTTCATCATCGAGGCGCTGTCGGTGATCGTCCAGGTCCTGTCGTTCAAGACGACGCGCAAGCGGGTGTTCCTCATGGCGCCGCTCCACCACCACTTCGAGATGAAGGCGTGGTCGGAGACGAAGATCATCCTGCGGTTCTGGATCGTCGCGATCGCCTGCACCGCGATCGGGTTCGTCATCTACCTGCAGAGCATCAAGGTCTGAACCGGCGACGCGGCCGTCGCCGGCGCTCCACGGACCCACGCCCGCCCGCACGACGCCTCGCGCCGGGCAGGAGGCGGCGCGTGGCCGTCGAACACGGGTCCGATGCCGCCCGTCCGATCCGCCGAACCGCATCGCGCGTTCGACCACCTGCTCGGCATCGTGCTGATGCTCGTCGTCCTCGGGGCGATCGCGGTGTACAGCGCGTCGAGCTCGGAGCAGATCATCCAGGGCGGGGGTGGGGACGGCGCGGGATTCCTCGTCCGGTACGCGATCTTCGGCGTGCTCGGGTTCGGGTTGCTGTGGGTCGCCACCCGGTTCGGCGTCCGCAGCCTGCGCACCCTGACGTTGCCGCTGCTCGTCGTCGCCGTGGTGCTGTGCCTCGCGGTGCTCGCGCCCGGGATCGGACGCGAGGTCAACGGCGCGAAGCGCTGGATCGGCAACGGCGCGATCGGGTTCCAGCCGTCCGAGCTCGCGAAGTTCGCGGTCGTCGCGTTCCTCGCGCTGGCGCTGTCGCGGCGTCGCACGCCGATGCGCACGCTGCGCGACGTCCGCTGGGAGCTCTTCGTCGTCGGCCTGTTCGTCGCCGTCGTCGGCGGGCTGCAGAGCGACCTGGGCACCGCGATGGTCATCGGCGTGGCGGCCGCCTGCGTGCTCGTCGTCGGCGGGATGCCGCTGCGGTTCTTCGCCCCGATCGGCGCGGTCGCCGGCGCCGGCGTCCTCCTGATGGTCCTCGCGGCCCCGTACCGGGTGGCCCGCCTGACGTCGTTCCTGTCGCCGTGGTCGGACGCGGCCGGCAACGGCTACCAGGCGATCCAGGGCCAGCTCGCCATCGGGTCCGGCGGGTTCTTCGGCAACGGCCTCGGCAGCTCGGTGCAGAAGGCGGAGTGGCTGCCCGAGGCCCACACGGACTTCATCCTCGCCGTCATCGGGGAGGAGCTCGGCGCGATCGGCGTCCTCGGCCTGCTGGCCCTGTACGCCATGCTCGCGCACACCGGCCTGCGGATCGCGGACCGCGCGCCCGACCCGTACCAGCGCCTGCTCGCCACCGGCATCGTCGGGATCATCACCTGCCAGGCGATCCTCAACATCTGGGTCGTCCTGGGGATCTTCCCGCTCACCGGCGTGCCGCTGCCGTTCATCTCGTACGGGTCGACGAACCTCGTCATGCTCCTGGGCGGGATCGGCCTGCTGCTGAACATCGCCCGCGGCACCGCTCCCGCGTCCGCCCCGGCGCCGCTGGTCGACGGGGACGGACCGCCGCGTGGACGTGCGCCGCGGCCCCGTCGCGAGCCCTCCCGCCCGCGTCGCGCCCCGGTCGGCCGCCCGGTGCTGCGGCCGGTCCCCGATCCCGTCCCGACGCTCGCGAGCGCCCGCGCCGCGGACCGTCGGGTCGGTGCGCAAGGATCCGCCGGTGACTCGACGGAGCTTCGTGATCGCCGCGGGTGGGACGGCCGGGCACGTGGTGCCCGCGCTGGCGGTCGCCGACGCGCTGCGGGCTGACGGCCACGCCGTCGCGTTCATCGGCGGCGACCGCGAGGAGGCCCGGCTGGTGCCCGAGGCCGGGTACGAGCTGCACCGCCTGCGCGCCCAGGGCCTGAGCCGCACCAACCCGCTCAAGGCGGCGCGCGCCGCCGGGATGGCCGGGCGCGCGGTCTGCCGGGCCCGCCGGCTCCTGCGCGACCTCGCGCCGGACGCCGTCATGGGGGGCGGGGGCTACGTCGCCGGGGTCGTCGGCGCCGCGGCCGCGGGCCGACGGATCCCGCTCGTCCTCACGGAGGCCGACAGCCACCTGGGCGTGTCGAACCGGCTCCTGCACCGCCGGGCCGCCCGGGTCTGCCTGGGGTTCCCGATCGAGGGGCGGACCGAGCCGACGTTCCGCGTCACCGGTCGACCGGTGCCGCCCCCGGACCGCGACCGGACGGCCGCCCGGGCCGCGTTCGGGTTGCCGGACGGCGCGCCGACCGTCCTCGTGTTCGGCGGGTCGCTCGGTGCGCGCTCCGTCAACGAGGCCGCGGTCGACGGCCTGGCGGACCTCGCCGTGGACGGCCGCGCCGTGGCCGTGCTCCACGCGACCGGCCGCCGCGACCACGCCGACCTGGTGGCCCGATACCCCGAGCGGGCCGCGTCGGCGCCGGGGCCCGACCATCCCGGCGACGCCCCCGGCCCGTACCGGCTCTACGACTACCTGGCCCCGCTCAGCCGGGCGCTGGCCGCGTGCGACCTCGTCGTCGCGCGGTCCGGCGGATCGATCGCCGAGGTCACCGCCCACGGCCGGCCGGCGGTGCTCGTCCCCTATCCGCACGCGGCGGCCGACCACCAGACCGCCAACGCCCGCTGGATGGAGCGCGAGGGCGCCGCGATCGTCATCCCCGACGACGCGCTCGACGCGGGCGGGCTGCGCGACGCCGTGGTCGGCCTGCTCGGGGACCGGGAGCGCCTGGACGCGATGGCCGCCGCGTCGGCCCGGCTCGCCCGCCCCGACGCCGCGCGGGCCATCGCCGACGAGGTCGTCGCGGCCGCCCGCTGACGCCCCCGCGAACGGCGCGGCGCGATCGCGTACGACGTACCCTCGCGGGTCATGTCGGACCACCACCGGTCGTCCAGGATCCTGCCGTGGCTCGTCGTGGCCGCCACGGTCGGCCCGGCGACGCCCGCGGCGGCGAGCTGGTCGGTGTCGGCGCGGTGGATCGCCCCCGCCGGCCACGGGGCGTCGGACCCGGCGGCGTCGGGCAACCGGGTGTGGCAGTTCCGGCCGCCGGGAGGCGACGGCGTCGCAGAGCTCCGGTCCGTGCGCCTGTCCGACGGACGCGGTCGCCTGGCCCGATCGTTCCGGGTCCTGCCGACGACGCCCGGGGCACGGCCCGCGTTCCCGTCCACCGGCGTCGCGCCGCAGCTGCTCGTCGCCGACGCGACCGCCTTCGTCAGCGGTCGGTGGTGCGCCGACCGGCATGACGAAGGCGACGGCGACGCGGCGTGCGGTAGGCAGGACGCGTACATGGCGCAGGTGTCGTTGCACACCGGGATGGTCGAGCGCCTGCTCCGCAAGCGCGCCCCGCGCCACCTCGTCGGCGGCGACCGCGTCACCTGGGTGCGGCCCGTCGAGGACGGGGCGGCGCCCACCGGCCGACGGGCGCTGCGCGACGCCCGCACCGACCGGGTCGTCCTACGCCTGCCCGCGAGCGCCCGCGACGTGCAGGGCGCCGGGCGCTTCGTGGCGTGGAAGGAGCTCGCGCCCGGCCACGACGCGGGCGACCGCGACGCGGCGGGGGCGTGGCGGACGCTCCGCGTCGTCGACCGCCTCACCGGGCGCACCCGCTGGACGCTCGCCCGACGGACGCTGGCGCGCCGGATCGGCGCGGCCGGCGTGCGGCCCGACCTTCTGCGGCTCGCCCCCGACGGATCGGTCGGTGTCGGGGCCGCCGTCCGCGGGGAACGCGCGTTCCACCCCGTCGTCGTCGACTCGCGGGGCCGCGTCCGACGGGTGACGCGACGGCCGTTGGTCGGTGCGTCGTCGTTCGCCACGGAGATGCGCGACGGGCGGGTGCTGCTCGTCGTCGGGGAGGAGGACGGGACGACGTCGTGCGGCGGGCCCGCCGGATGGCTCACCGAGCCCGGGGGGCGGCGCGGCGCGCGGCTCGACGGACGGCTCCCCGGACGCGCCGGATACGCGGCGACGACCGGGCCCCGGTACCTCTCCGACGCACGGACCGCCTGGTGGGAGGCCCGGGACGCGACGGGGCGGCTCGACCGGACGAGGCTCCGCGTCGGCCGCGAGGTTCCGCGACTGACGCTCCGGTCGGCGGAGCGCCCGCGGTGCGCCCCGGCGGTCGACGACGGCGCCACGGACGGACCGACGTCGTCGCGGTGACGTACGCTGCCCGACCGTGAGCGTCCCTTCTCCCGCGCCCGGCTCCGCGACCCCGTGGGAGGGGCGACGACTGCACGTCCTCGGGATCGCCGGTGCGGGCATGAGCGGCCTCGCGGTCCTCGCCGCCGGCCTGGGGGCCACGGTCACCGGGTCGGACCGGGCGGAGAGCCGCTACCTCCCGGCGGTCCGCGCCGCCGGGATCGACGTCCGGATCGGGGACGACCCGGCCGACGTCCCGTCGGGCGACGACGTCGTGGTCGTCAGCTCGACCGCGATCCCCCCGGACCACCCGCAGCGCGTCGAGGCGCGGCGGCGCGGCCTGCCCGACCTGTCGCGCCACGGCCTGCTCGGCGAGGTCTGCGCGGCCCACCGGGTGATCGCCGTCGCCGGCGCGCACGGCAAGACGACGACGTCCGCGATGGTCGTGCACGCGCTCCGCGGCGCGGGGGAGGACCCGTCGTACCTCGTCGGGGGCATCCTCCACGCCACCGGCACGAACGTCCACGTCGGCACGTCCGGGTGGCTCGTCGTCGAGGCCGACGAGTCGGACCGGAGCTTCCTCGAGACCCGGCCCGAGATCGCGATCGTCACGAACGTCGAGCTCGACCACCACGGGGCGTACGGGTCGCTCGCCGAGCTGCGCCGCACGTTCGCGACGTTCCTCGACGGGGCGGGGCGCGCGGTGGCGTGGGACGTCCGCGACCTCGACGACCTGCTGCCCGCCGGTGGCGCGGTCCGCTACTCCGGCACGACGATCGAGGAGCGGCCCGACGGACAGCGGCTGCGGTGGCGTTGTCGGAGCGATCCGGGGACCCCGGGACGCGCGGTCGCGGCCGGCGACGCCGGCGACGGCGGTCCGTCGGACCGGGGGCCCGACGACGGGGGGACCGACGTCGTCCTTCCCCAGCCCGGCGCTCACAACGCCGCCAACGCGGCGGGCGCGCTCACCGCGGCCGTCCTGGCGGGCGCCGACCCCGACGCCGCGGTCGCGGCGATGGCGGACTTCCCCGGGACCGGACGGCGGTTCGACGTCGCGGGCGTCGGCCCGCACGGCGTGACGGTCGTCGACGACTACGCGCACCACCCGACCGAGGTCGCCGCGACGTTGCGCGCCGCGCGGACGCGGCGCCCCGGGCGGGTGGTGGCCGTGTTCCAGCCCCACCTGTACTCGCGGACGAGGCTGCTCGCCGGCGCGTTCGGGCGGGCGTTGGCGCTGGCCGACGTCGTGTGCGTGCTCGACGTCTACCCGGCCCGCGAGCGGGCCGAGGACTTCCCCGGGACCACCGGCCTGACGATCGTCGAGGCGGTCGCGGACGCCGCGCCCGGCCGGCGGGTCCTGTGGATCCCGACGATCGAGCGCGCGCTCGAGCGCCTGCCGTCGGTCCTGCGTCGCGGCGACCTGTGCGTCTGCATGGGGGCGGGGGACGTCGACGCCGTCGCCCGCGGGCTCGTCGCGGCGGGCTGACCCGGGCCGGGCCGCCCGGATCCACGCGTGGCGGATCCCGCCCGCCACGCGACCACCATCCGCCACGCGCCCGCCGGCGGTCGGGCGCGTCGCGGACGGCGACGCCCTCCACCGGCGCAGGACGGCCGGGCGTCGTGGGCGGTCGCTTGCGTGGGCGAGGACGACGCGGACCGGCGACGAACCGGTCGGCATGTCGCCGATCGCCGGGTTCGTCACGCGCCTGCAGGACCACCGAGGAGCGCGGCCGCTCCCCGGCGCGGCGCTCCGGGGCCTGGGCGATGCGCTGCGCCGGCCCGGGCCCGGCGGGCCGCGTCGCCCGGGCGCCGGTCCGGGGCCGTCCCGGGTGCCCGATCGACGGCGGATCGCCTGGACCGTCGCCCTCGTCGTCGTCGGCCTCGTCGCCGCGACGTACCTCGTGCTGCGGCTCACGGGCCTGAGCGCGGTGCAGCACGTCACGGTCGTCGGACTGCAGGGCCCCAACGCGCCCGAGCTGCGCGCCGCGATCGAGCGGGCGTCGGTCGGGCAGAGCACGCTCGGGTTCGACGACGGGGGCATCCGGCGGATCACGGACGACGTGCCGAGCATCACGGGCGTCGACGTGTCGCCCCGGTTCCCGCACGGGCTCCAGGTCGAGGTGACCCAGCGGATCGCGGTCGGGGCGATGGACCGCGGGGGGGCGCGCGTCGCGATCGCGGCAGACGGCGCCCTCATCGCCGACTGGCCCACCGACGGCCTGCCGCTCGTCGTCGGCGCCCGCGCGAGCGGGGACCGCGTCGACGCGGCGACGCTCCGGCGTCCGGTGGCCGTCCTGGCCGGCGCCCCCGAGGAGCTCCTGCCCCGGATCGACCGGGTCGAGCGCGGCACCGTGGTCCGGATGAAGGACGGCCCGACGATCTACTTCCGCGACGCGTCGCGGCTGACGGCGAAGTGGATCGCCGCGGTCGCGGTGCTCGCCGACGAGGCGACCGGGGGCGCGACCTGGATCGACCTCCGCGTGCCCGAGCAGCCCCTGGCCGGCCGAGGCACGCCGCCGAGCCTGCCCAAGCCGACGGCCAGGGCCTCGGAGCCCGACGACGGCGCGCGCACCGCCACGGCCGGGAGCGGCGCGCAGGGAGCGACCCCGTCGGCGGGCCGGGCCACGACGCCGACGCCACGGGCCACGACGCCGTCCCCGGACGCCACGACCGGCGCCTCCGCCCCGACCGCGACGGACGGCGCGACAGGCGCGGGCGCCGGGGCGGCCACCGCCCCGACGACCACGACGTCGACGCCCGCGCCGGCGCCGACGACCGGCGCCACGAGCGGCGGCGCCGCCGCCCCGGAGACCGCCGCGGGCGCGGCGGCCACGCCCACGGATGCGGGCGCCACGGCCACGACCGGCGGCGAGAGCGGCGGGGCCGTCCCGTCCGGCGGCGGACGCACGCCCTGACCCACACCCTCTACCCGAGCATGAGCCTCACCGGGTTGAGGCTTGCCCGCACGTCGAGGGCCGGTGGTGCAACTCCCGTTGCGGGGCTACACTCCGGGTTGACAGTTCTTGCTGGACACCCCTAGCTTGGCTGGCCCTGGGTGCCCCGTGCGGGACTCCACCTGACGTTCTGCACATCACGCGTACCCCGAGGAACCGGAGACACAAGACATGGACGCCACCGGCAGCTACCTCGCCGTCATCAAGGTCGTCGGCGTCGGCGGCGGCGGCACCAACGCGGTGAACCGCATGATCGACGCGGGCCTCCGCGGCGTGGAGTTCGTCGCCTGCAACACCGACGCCCAGGCGCTGCAGATGTGCGACGCCGACATCAAGATCAACATCGGCACCGAGGTCACCCGTGGCCTGGGAGCCGGGGCGAACCCCGACGTCGGCCACGCCGCCGCGTCGGAGTCCCGCGACGAGATCCGCGAGGCGCTCAAGGGCGCCGACATGGTCTTCGTCACCGCCGGCGAGGGTGGTGGCACCGGCACCGGTGCGGCCCCCGTCATCGCGGAGATCGCCAAGGGCGAGATCGGCGCGCTGACCGTCGGCGTCGTCACGCGGCCGTTCTCGTTCGAGGGCAGCCAGCGGATGCGCCAGGCGCAGGACGGCATCAACCGCCTGCGCGAGGTCGTCGACACGCTCGTCGTCATCCCCAACGACCGCCTGCTCGGCCTCGTCGAGAAGCGCACGTCGATCCTCGAGGCGTTCCGGTCGGCGGACAACATCCTCCGCCAGGGCGTCCAGGGCATCACCGACCTCATCACGATCCCGGGCCTCATCAACCTGGACTTCGCGGACGTCCGCACGATCATGGCCGACGCCGGCACCGCCCTCATGGGCATCGGCCAGGCCGGCGGCGAGACCCGCGCCGGCGACGCGGCGAAGACCGCGATCGCCAGCCCGCTGCTCGAGGACAGCGTCGAGGGCGCCACCGGCATCCTGCTGAACATCACCGGCGGTCGTGAGCTCGGGCTCTTCGAGGTCAACGAGGCCGCCGAGATCGTCCAGGGCGCCGCCGACGGCGACGCCAACATCATCTTCGGCGCGGTGATCGACGAGGACATGGGCGACGAGGTCCGCGTCACCGTCATCGCCACCGGGTTCGACAAGACCCGTGGCAGTCGGCCCGCCGCCCAGCCAGGGGCCACCCGGCAGGTCCGCCCGGCCCCGCCCGAGCGACCGCGGCGTGACAGCGACCGCGTCCCGCGCGCCGAGCGCCAGCGCTCGTCGCTCGAGATCGGCGACGACGAGATCGACATCCCGGCGTTCCTGCGCTGAGCGCGCACGCGTCGCACCGACGGCCGGGGACCCACCCCGGCCGTCTGTCGTTCCGGGACCGGGACGTCCCGTCGGGCGACGCCGCCGGGCGTCGCGCCGGGCGTCGGGAACGTCGCATCGCGAAGCGACCGGAGCGCGGGTCCGGCACGGCGGGCCCGCGATAGGGTCCGGCCGGTGAGCGCCGATCTGCTGCGTACGCCCCTCCACGACCGCCACGTCGCGGCCGGAGCCAAGCTCGTGCCGTTCGCCGGCTGGGAGATGCCCGTCGAGTACGCGGGCGTGAAGGACGAGCACCTCGCCGTCCGCTCCGGCGTCGGGATCTTCGACGTGTCGCACATGGGCCAGATCCGCACGCACGGCCCCGACGCGACGACCCTGCTGCAGCGCCTGCTCAGCAACGACGTGACGCGGATCCCGCTCCACGGCGCGCAGTACGCGATGCTCTGCCGCGAGGACGGCGGCGTCCTCGACGACGTCTTCACCTACCACCTCGCCGAGCAGACCTACCTCACGGTCACGAACGCGGCGAACCACGCCAAGGACGTCGCCTGGTTCCGTCGGCACGCCGAGGGGCTCGACGTGCACGTCGACGACATCATCGACCACTACGCCATGGTCGCCGTACAGGGACCCGGCGCCCGCGACCTCGTGACCCGCGTGGCCGGCCACGAGCTCCCCGGGCGGATGCGGATCGCGCGGGTCCACATCGGCGAGGGGACCGGCCCGGACGCCGTCGACGCGATGGTGGCGGGCACCGGGTACACGGGGGAGGACGGCGTCGAGCTGCTGCTGCCGCCCGAGGTCGCGGGCGCCGTCTGGGACGACCTCGTCGCCGGCGGCGCGGTCCCGGTCGGCCTCGGCGCGCGGGACACGCTGCGGCTGGAGGCGTGCTTCCACCTGTACGGCAACGACCTGTCGGAGGACCGGGACCCGATCGGGGCGGGACTGGGCTGGGCGTGCAAGGAGGACACGGGCTTCATCGGCGCCGACGCGATCGCCGCGGCGCGCGAGACGCTCGCGGCGGACGGTGGCACCGGCCCGGACCGGACGCGGCTCGTGCCGTTCCGGTTCGTCGGCAGGGGCATCCCGCGCCCGGGCAACCCCGTCGTGGGTGGCGGCATCGTCACGAGCGGCACGTACTCGCCGTCGCTCGGGATCGGGATCGGGATGGCGTACGTCCCGGGCGACAAGGCCGAGCCCGGCACGCCGCTGCAGATCGACGTGCGCGGCCGGGTCCGCGACGCCGAGGTCGCCGAGCGGCCGCTCTACCCCGCCGCCTGAGCGGCCCCGACCGCCCGATCCGGTCGCCACCGGGTCGGGCCGTCGCCGATCCGGTCCGGTGGCGGCCGGACCGCGGCGTTGAACGTCACGTCCGGACATGCTGTCGGGTAGGGTGCCGCCATGACGGACCCCACTCCTCTCGACACGGTCAAGCGCTCGCTGCGGTTCTGGGCCGCCGTGCGGATCGGCTACGGCGTCGTCGCGATCGCGGCGCCGCGGCTCATGTTCAAGCTGCTGCGCGCCGAGCCGCACCCCGACTCCCGCGGCTTCAACGCCTTCCTCGGCAGCCGCGACATCGTCGTCGGGATCGCGTCGCTCCGCGCGTCCGACCGTCGCGAGGTCCTCGACGCCGCCAAGGTCAACCACGCCAACGAGATGATCGACTCGATCGTCCTGGCGCAGGAGCTGCGGGCGGGCCGTCGGGCCGACCTCTTCACGATCGTCGGGATCGCCTTCAACGCGCTCGGGCACGCGACCTGGATCCGCGCCCGCAGGCTGCTCGGCTGAGCGCGGCCGGGACGGCGCCCGGTCGGCCACCGCCGGGGCGCTCGCCCGCCCCGGCCGGAGACCGACCGGACGGCGCGCGATCCCGGCCGGGGGGCCGGGCTCCGGGCGTCTCGATACCCTCGTTCGGCCCCAACGACGGACCTGGAGACGGACATGGCCGAGGCCTCCTACCCCGAGGACCTGCAGTACCACAGCGCCCACGACTGGGCTCGGATCGACGGCGACACCGCCGTCTTCGGCATCACCTGGTACGCCCAGAACGCCCTCGGAGAGGTCGTGTTCTTCGACCCGCCGGAGGTGGGCTCGACGGTGACCAAGGACGAGTCCTACGCCGAGCTCGAGTCGGTGAAGGCGGTGTCCGACGTCATCGCCCCGCTGTCGGGCGAGGTCCTCGAGGTCAACGCCGCGCTGACCGACGACGGCGACGGGCCCGAGGCCGTCAACGACGACCCGTACGGCGACGGCTGGCTCGTCAAGGTCCGGTTGAGCGACCCGTCCGAGGTCGACGCGCTCCTCGACCGCGACGCGTACGTCGCGAGCCTCGAAGACTGACCGTGACGCGCTACACGACCGCCACCGACGCCGACCGCGAGGCGATGCTCGCCGCGGTCGGGGTCGGATCGATCCGCGACCTGCTCGCCGAGCAGATCCCGGCCGCGCTCCTGCGCGACGAGCCGCTCGACCTGCCCGAGGGGCTGTCGGAGCAGGAGGCGTACGTCCACCTGCGCGACCTGGCGTCGGCGAACGTGTCGGCGGAGGACGAAGTGACGTTCCTCGGCGCGGGGATGTACGACCACTACGTCCCGGCGCTCGTCGACATGTTGCTCGGGCGGTCGGAGTTCCTCACGCCCTACACGCCCTACCAGCCCGAGGTGTCGCAGGGCGGGCTGCAGGTGATGTTCGAGTACCAGACCGCGATCAGCGAGCTCACCGCGCTGCCGGTGTCGAACGCGTCGGTCTACGAGGGCCCCAGCGCCGTCGGCGCGGCGGCCTACCTCGCCAAGCTCCACAACGGGCGCGAGCGGATCGTCGTGTCAGCGGGGCTCCACCCGCACACGCTCCAGACCCTGCGGACGCTCGCCGTCGGCTACGGCAGCGAGATCGTCGAGGTCCCGCTGCGCGACGGGGCGACCGACCCCGACGCGTGGGCCGCCGCGATCGACGAGCGGACCTCTGCGGTCATCGTCCAGCAGCCGAACTTCCTCGGCGCGGTCGAGGACGTCGCCCCGCTCGCCGCCGCCGCCAAGGAGCGCGCCGGCGACAAGGTCGTCGTCGTCGGCGCCTACGACCCGATCCCGCTCGGGATCATCGCCCCGCCCGGCGACGTCGGGGTCGACGTCGCCGTCGGCGAGGGGCAGACGCTCGGCAACCGCCTGGACTTCGGCGGGCCGTCGTTCGGGTTCTTCGCCGCCCGCGACGCGTTCATCCGCCGCATGCCCGGACGGATCGCGGGCGAGACCCGCGACGTCGACGGCCGGCGCGGTTGGGTCCTGACGCTGCAGACCCGCGAGCAGCACATCCGTCGCGAGAAGGCGACGTCGAACATCTGCACGTCCCAGGCGCTCAACGCGCTGGCCGGCGTCGCCTACCTGGGCTGGCTCGGCCGCGACGGGCTGCCGGAGCTCGCCGAGCTCCTCGTCCAGCGCACCCAGTACGCGCTGCGGACGCTCACCGCGATCGACGGGGTCGAGCTCCTCCACGACCGGCCGGTCGTGCGCGAGTTCGCGCTGCGCCTGCCCGGGGTCGACGTCCCGGCGCTCGTGGAGTACGTCCAGGACCGTGGGACGAACCCGGGGCTGCCGCTCGTCCGCACCCATCCCGACGAGCACGCGGACGGGCTGCTGGTGGCGATCACCGAGCAGCGCACGAAGGAGCAGATCGATCGGCTCGCCGAGCTCGTCGCCGAGGGGCTGCAGGCCCAGCGGACGACCACCGGCGGGGACGACGCCGACCGGAAGGCCGGAGCATGAGCGCGACCGTGGACACCGCGATCGACGGCGGGGCCCTGATCCCGGCCGCCGGGGGCGCCGACCCGCGTCCGCTCGCCGCGCCGACGACGTCGGTCAACCCGATCCAGCGCGATCACGCGACGACGATCTTCGAGAAGAGCGTCGAGGGCCGGCGCGCGTTCGTCGCCCCGCCGTCGGGCGTGCCCGAGGTCGACCTGGACGACGCGATCCCGGCCGGGCTGCGACGCGGGACCCCGGCGCGGCTGCCGCAGGTGACCGAGGGCGAGCTCGTCCGCCACTACGTGCGGATCTCGCGGCGCAACTTCGACCTCGACACCGGCTTCTACCCGCTCGGGTCGTGCACGATGAAGCACAACCCGCGGCTGCACGAGCGGGTCACCGCGCTGCCCGGGCACGCCCGTCTGCACCCGTTCCAGGCCCCCGAGCGCGCCCAGGGCGCGCTGGAGCTCATGTGGGGCATGGAGCGGCAGCTCTCCGAGGTGTCGGGCCTGCCGCACGTCTGCCTGCAGCCCTCGGCCGGATCGCACGGCGAGCTCGCCGGCGTGCTGCTGGCCCGCGCCTACCACGAGTCCCGCGGCGAGACGCGGACGAAGGTCCTCACCCCCGACACCGCCCACGGGACGAACCCGGCGACGGTGACGATGGCGGGGCTGGAGGTCGTGAAGGTCGCGACGAACGCCGACGGCGGCGTCGACCTGGACGATCTGCGCGCGAAGGCCGACGACGACACGGCCCTCCTCATGCTCACGAACCCCAACACCCTGGGGATCTTCGACCCGAACATCGAGGAGATCACGGCGATCGTCCACGGCGTCGGCGGCGTCCTGTACTACGACGGCGCGAACCTCAACGCCATCATGGGCATCACCCGCCCGGGCGACATGGGGTTCGACATCGTGCACTTCAACCTCCACAAGTCGTTCACCCAGCCGCACGGTGGTGGCGGTCCCGGATCGGGTCCGATCGCGGTGTCCGACCGGATCGCGCCGTTCCTGCCGCTGCCGGTGATCCGCCGGTTGAACGGCGGATCCGCCACCGACACCGGTGATCCGACGCGCAACCGGCCGCCGGTGCGGTTCGCGCTCGTCGAGGACGCGGACGCGCTGCCGGACGGCGCGCCGGGCTCGAGGTCGATCGGCAAGCTCCGCGGGTTCCAGGGCAACTACGGCTGCTTCGTGCGGTCGTACTCCTACATCACCTCGCTCGGCGCGTCCGGGCTGCGCGACGCGTCGGAGATCGCGGTGCTCAACGCCAACTACCTGTTGGCGAAGCTCCACGAGCTGGGGGTGAGCGAGCACCTGCCGCTGGCGTTCGGCACCCGGTGCATGCACGAGTTCGTCCTGTCGGGCGGTCCGATGAAGCGGGATCTGGGCCTCAAGACGCTCGACCTCGCCAAGCGCCTGCTCGACCACGGGTTCCATCCGCCGACGGTGTACTTCCCGCTGCTCGTCGACGAGGCGTTGCTCGTCGAGCCGGTCGAGACCGAGACGAAGGAGACGCTCGACGCGTTCGCCCTCGTCATCGCCGAGATCCTCCGCGAGGGCGCCGAGGATCCGACGATCGCCCAGAACGCGCCGTACACGACGCCGGTGCGTCGCCTGGACGAGGCCGGCGCCGCCAAGCGGCCGGTCATCCGCCAGCCGCTGGACTGAGCCTGCGGGCCCGGGACGGTGCGACCGTCCCGGGCCCGGCATCCGTGATCGGGGAGCGGGTCGGCCGACCATCGGCCGACGACGGTGGACCGGCCCGCCGTGCGACCCGGTCCCGGCGATGGGGGAGCGGGTCGGCCGACCACCGGACGGCGATGGTGGACCGACCCGCCGTCCGGCCGCGGCCAGGGACCGCCCGGTCTCAGTGGTGCTCGACGAGGTCCCGCATCCGGCGGTACTCGTCGGGGGTGATCGGACGGCCACCGAGCGTCGACAGCGCCGGGTCGCCCTCGACGTACTTCGACTCGTTGCGGCGCCAGACGGCGATGTAGCGGTAGAACGGCACGAGGGGGTGGAGGTGGTGGACCAGGTGGTAGTTCTGGTACAGCATCAGGAAGCTCGCCCACCGCTCGCCGCCGATCCGGTTGCGGGTCGTCTTCATCCGGTCCTCGGTCGGCTTGTGGTGCAGGCCGTTGTGCGGCAGGTAGTCGAAGGCGTAGGCGAGCCAGATGATCGCCAGCCGCGAGGGGATGAGCAGCACGACGAGCCAGGTCACGACGTTGCCGGTCGCGATGAGCGCCACCGGCACGGCGATCGCGAGCCCGAAGTACACCAGCGCCTCGACCTGCTCCTTGCGCTTGCGCTTGCCGAACCGGGCGAGGTAGAACACGACGTAGCGGTAGTCGATCGTCATCCAGCGGAGCGGTCGCTGCCAGGACGGTCCCTCCATCGTGTAGTGGTCGGGGTCGTCGCCGTCGTCGTGGTTCGTGAACCGGTGGTGCTGCATGTGGATGAACCGCCACACCGGGAACGCGGCGTGCAGCGCGAAGAACGGGGTGGAGAGCCGACCCATGAGGTCGTTGAGCCACCGCACCCGGGACGCCGAGTTGTGGCCGGCGTCGTGGGCGACGGTGAAGAGCATGTAGCCCGCGACCGCGTTCACCGGGATGACGATCCACCACGCCAGGCTGTCGGCGACGTACAGCGCGGTCGACGCGATCCAGGCCGCCATCCCGACGACGAGGAGGGCGAGGGTCGGGACGGCCACCAGCGGTATCGGCTCCTCGGGGTTGGGGATGCGCTTGACGGTGACGGGTGGCGTGGCTGCGGTCGACACGGAGAACCTCCTCGATGAGTGAACGGCGATGAGCACAACCTAGGCGGGGCGAGGGACGCTGCCCACGGATACCCGGCCCACGAGGGTGTGCAGACTGCACACCCTCGTCAGGCGTCGAGGACCGCCGGACCGAGCATGCGGGCGAGGAGGAGCGCCGCGTGGAGCTCGCGGGCACGGTCGGTCACCGGCCGACCACGCAGCTCCTCGGCGCGGCGCACGCGCTGCAGCACGGTGTTGCGGTGCACGTCGAGCTCGCGGGCCGCGACCGTCACGCCACCGCCGGGCCCGATGACCGCCTCGAGCGTCGCGCGGGTGCGCTCGGTCGCCGGATCCCGATCGGCGAGGGGCCCGAGCTCGCCCCGGACGAACGCCCGGGCCGCGTCGAGGTCGCGCGACAACAGGTCGGCGAGGACGACGTCGTCGTAGGCGGTGACGGTCGCCGCCCGCCGCCCGCCGAGGCGGGCCACCCGACGGGCGCGCTCCGCCTCGTCGCGGGTGCGGCGGAACCCGTCGACGCCGTCGTGGGTCCGGCCCAGCGCGACGCGGACGTCGGGGGCGTCGCCGTCCGGGTCGCGCGGCCACGTCGCCGGCCACGCGACGTCCCCGAAGAACCAGCCCCCCAGGGCGTCCGGTCCGTCCGGCACGAGCAGCGGGCGCGCGCCGACCGACCGGGCGAGCGCCGTCGCGGCGCGCTCGAGCGTCGTCGGGTCGCCGTCGTCGGTCCACCAGAGGACCGCGCGCTGCGGGCCGTCGAGGCGGTGCCCGAGCGCCCGCTCGGCGCGCTGCTGGTCGACCGGCTCGCCGGCGAGGAGCGCACGGACGACGTCGTCGCGGACGACCGCGGCGCGGCGCTGCCGACGGTCGCGCTCCGCGAGGTACTCGACCCCGACCCGGGCCGACACGACGTCGATGTAGTGGAACACGAACGTCGACGTCTCGTGCAGCGCCGTCACGAGCTCGTCGCGATCAGGAATGGCGGTGACGAGCTGGCCGCTCCACTGCGCCCAGAAGTACGCGTGCCCCAACCGGTAGAACCGCAGCGTCGCGTCGATCCCGTACCCGTGCACCGCCATCTTGCGGGCGTGCTCGAGCGCCGCGACCGGCGCCTCCGTCGCGGACGCCGGGATCGCGTGGCGGATCATCGACAGGATCGCCTCGATGTTCGACGCGCACGACGCGAGCGTCAGGCCGGCGATCTCGGGCTCGTCGGCGTGCGGGATCCGCTCCACGAGGAACTCGTACATCTCCTGTGCGAGCGTGTCGAGGTCGCGGGCCCAGGTCGCGGCCAGCGCGCGGACCGCCGGGACGGTCACCGTCCGAAGCGGATCGTGGGTGGGGCGCGTCACGGCCCGCCAGCCTGCCAGATCGGGCGGCGTGCGCGGGTCCGTAGCATCCGGGACCGATCCGCCCGCCGACCGGCCTCGCGACGAGGCCCCACCCGAGGACTCCCATGGCCCAGGTCACCGCCGTCACCGACCATCACATCGAGGCTCCGCTCGCGGCGATCCGCTCGGCGATCGCCGACTACGACACGGTCCGTCCGCGGATCCTCACCGACCACTACGGCGACTACCGCGTGCTCGAGGGCGGCACGGGCGAGGGCACCGTCGCCGCGTGGACGCTGCAGGCGACGCAGAAGCGCAGCCGCGACGTCGTCGCCGACGTCACCGTCACCGCCGACGGCGAGGTCGTCGAGACCGACCGCAACTCGTCGATGGTCACCACCTGGTCGACGCACAGCCACGGCGACGTGACCCACGTGACGATCACCACCACCTGGCAGGGCGCGGGGGGGATCGGCGGGTTCTTCGAGAAGACGTTCGCGCCCAAGGGGCTCGGCCGGATCCAGGCCGAGCTGTTGCGCCGGCTCGAGGCCGAGGTCCGCGGCGGCGGCGAGCCGGTCGCCGGGGTGGCGGGCTGACCCGGCCGCGCCCCTGACCCGGACCGCGCCCCGCCACCGACCTCCGTGCCCCGCCTGACCGACGTCGTCCTCCGCCACCGGCGGGTGGTCGCGGCCGTCTGGATCCTCCTGACCCTCGCCGGCGCCGGGGCGGCGGCGGGGATCAACGACGCCCTCTCGCGGACCTTCGACGCCCCGGGACGGCCGGCGTTCGACGCCAACGGCCGGATCGTCGGCACGTTCGGCAACGGCGGGCTCATCGCCCCGATCGTCGTCGTCGCGACCCCCGACGGCGACGCCCGCGTCACCGACCGTGGGGTCCGGTCCGACCTGCGCACGGCGCTCGAGGAGATCGCCGACGCGGTGCCGCGGGCCCGGATCGCGTCGACGCTCGACGCGCCGGGCGGGGCGTTCGACGGCTCCGACGGTCGCAGCACGTTCGCGCTCGTCTTCCCACCGCTCGGCCGGCCGTCGCCGGACGAGAACCCCGAGGCGCTCGCCGCCGTGCGGCGGGTCGCGTCGCAGGCCACCGTCGGCGGAGCCCCGCTGCGGGTCACCGGGATCGAGGCGCTCACCGACGACGGTGGTGGGGGAGGCATCGGCCTGCTGGCCGAGACGGTGGTCGGCGGCCTGGGGGCGATGATCGTCCTGGCGTGGGCGTTCGGGTCGGCCCTGGCGCTCGTGCCGCTCGTGGTCGCGGGCGTGTCGATCCTCACGACCTTCCTGCTGCTGCGCGGCCTGACGCTGCTGACCGACGTGTCGTTCGTCGTGCAGTTCCTCGTGGCGCTCATCGGCCTGGGGGTCGCGATCGACTACTCGTTGCTCGTCGTCTTCCGTTGGCGGGAGGAGCGCGCGCGGGGACGCACCGGGGACGACGCGGTGCGGATCGCGATGCGCACCGCCGGTCGCGCCGTCGCCGTCAGCGGGGTGACCGTCGGCATCGGCCTGCTGGCGCTCGTCGTGGTGCCGGTGCCGTTCATCCGCTCGATCGGGTTCGGCGGGCTGCTCATCCCGGTGGTGTCGGTGCTCGCGTCGCTCACGGTGCTGCCGGTGCTGCTCTCCGCGGTCGGTGAGCGGATCGATCGACGGTGGGCGCGCCGGCACGCGGGAGGGAGCGAGCCGGAACGGGGTCGCGGCTGGTACCGGTGGTCGGCGTTCGTCGTGCGCCGGCGCTGGTGGGCGGCCGCCGCGGGGCTCGCGCTGCTCATCGCCCTGGCGGCGGTGGCCACGACGATGCGCCCGGGCGATCCGAGCGTCGACGCGCTGTCGTCCGGCGGCCAGGCCCGCACGGCGCTGCAGCAGCTCGAGCGCGACGGGCTCGGGGCGGGGGCGCTCACCCCGATCGAGGTCGTCGTCCCGGCGGACCGCGTCGAGGGGACCGCCGAACGGCTGCGCGGCATCGACGGCGTGCGTGCGGTCGTCGCCGTCGACGGGGACGCCTGGTCGCGGGACGGGTCCCGGATCGTGCTCGCCCTGCCGCAGGGGGACTCGGCGTCCGACGAGGGCCGCACGACGATCGACGCGCTGCGGGACCGGATCGACGGGGACGGGATCGGGGTGGGCGGCCCGGCGGCCCAGGACCGTGACCTGACCGAGGCGATCTACGCGTCGTTCCCGATCATGCTGGCGCTCATCGCGCTCGTGACCTTTGCGCTGCTCGCGCGGGCGTTGCGATCCTGGGTGCTGCCGATCAAGGCGGTCCTCCTCAACGTCCTGTCGGTCGGATCCTCGTTCGGCATCGTCGTCCTCGTCTGGCAGGAGGGCCTGGGGTCGGACCTCATCGGCGGGGTCCCCGGTACCGGAGCGATCACGACCTGGGTGCCGTTGGCGATCTTCGCGTTCCTCTACGGCCTGTCGATGGACTACGAGGTGTTCATCCTCAGCCGCGTGCGGGAGGAGTACGACGAGAGCGGCGACACCGACGACGCGATCGTCCGGGGCCTGGGCCACACCGGCAAGCTCGTCACCACCGCCGCGCTCATCCTGTTCCTCGCGTTCGTGGCGATGGCGGCGGCGCCGAGCACCGAGCTGCGGATCCTCGCCACCGGCCTGGCGGCGGGCATCATCCTCGACGCCACGATCGTGCGCGCGCTCGTGGTGCCCGCGTTGGTCACCCTGTTCGGGGACCTCAACTGGTGGGAGCCGGCGTGGGTCGCGCGGCGCAGGGAGCGGCGCGCCGCCCGGGGGCGCTGACGGCCACCGACCGGCGGGGCGACCCGGGCGCCGGCGGGTGGGAGCGGCGTGGGACCCACGGGGCGGGGCCGCCGCGACGCCGTCAGGCCGGGCGTGGCTCCGACGCCGCGTCGAGCCGCCGCAGGTCCGCCTCGTCGAGGCGCAGCCGGGCGCCGTCGAGGAGCGCGCCGAGCTGCTCGACGGTGCGGGCGCTCGCGATCGGGGCGACGACGGTGGGCTGGGCCGCGAGCCACGCGATCGCCACCGCGGTCACCGACGTGCCGTGCGCCCCCGCGGTGACGTCGAGCGCGTCGAGGACCGCCCGGCCACGGTCGTCGAGGTAGGCGAGGGCCCCCGGCGCACGCGGGCCGTCGGCGGCGGCCCCGTCCCGGTACTTGCCGGTGAGGAATCCCTTGGCGAGCGCGTAGTACGGCAGCGTCGCGAGGCCCTCGCGGGCGACGACGTCGCGCAGCGGCCCCTCGTAGGCGGCGCGCTCGACGAGGTTGTAGTGCGGCTGCAGCGCGACGTACCGGGCCAGGCCCTCGCGGTCCGATACGGCCAGCGCCTCGGCCAGGCGCTCGGGCGCGTGGTTGGACGCGGCGACGTGGCGGACCTTGCCGGCGCGGACCAGCGCGTCGAACGCGGCGAGCGACTCCTCGAGCGGCACGTCCGGATCGTCGTAGTGCGCGTAGTACAGGTCGATGTGGTCGGTGCCGAGGCGTCGCAGCGACTCGTCGGCCGCGGCGGCGATGTTCGCCGCCGACAGGCCCCGACGGTCGGGCTTGCCGAAGACCTTGGTGGCGATGACGACGTCGTCGCGGCGACCACGACGGGCGAGCCACCGGCCGATGATCGCCTCGGACTCGCCGCCGACGTGGCCCGGCAGCCAGGCCGAGTACGAGTCGGCGGTGTCGATGAAGTTCCCGCCGGCGTCCGCGTAGGCGTCGAGGATCGCGAACGACGTGGGCTCGTCCGCGGTCCAGCCGAAGACGTTGCCGCCGAGGTTCAGCGGGAAGACGTCGAGGTCGGTGTCGGCGATGCGCGGCATGGGGCCACGCTAGCGATCGTCCGGACGGGAGCGGTCACCACGCCGGGCACGGCCGGCCCGGCGTGCGCGGGTCGGCGGGCGGCCGCCGGGGCGCCCCGGCGGCCGGTCCGGCCGTCGTGCGTCAACCCTCGTCGCGATGCGCCCCGCGCGGCACGACGATCACCGGGCACTCGGCCCGGTCCAGCACCCGTCGCGAGACGCTGCCGAGGATGACGTGACGGACCGGCCCGAAGTCGCGCGATCCGACGACGAGCAGGTGCAGCTCGGACGACCGGTCGATGAGCGACTCGGCGGGGTCGCCGACGAGCACGACGGCGTCCGCCCGGACGTCGTCGTCGATCTCGGCGACCCGGGCCTCCACGCTCTCGCGCGCGAGCTCCTCGATCTCGCGCGGGTCGAGCACCGCCGCGGGGACCGGACCGTCCGGCAGGCCCACGGTGGGCCAGACCGGCAGGCCGGTCGCGCCGATGACCTCGAGCCGGCTGCCCTTGGCGCGGGCGAGGCCGGTCGCGAGCGTCAGCGCGTCCTCCGACACGCCGGACCCGTCGTAGCCGACGCCGATCGGGGAGATCGCCCGGGTCGCGTCGGCGGAGTGGGCGTGGCGGTCGTGCTCGCGCGGGGGGATCGCCACCGGGCACGGGGCGCCGTGGACGATGCCGGTGCTGTCGCTGCCGAGGAGCAGCCGTCCGACCGGCCCGTGCTGGGCGGGGCCGATGACGATGAGGTCCGCCTCGGTCCCCTCCGCCAGGTCGTGCAACGCGTACGCGGCGGACGCCACGGGGACCGACAGCAGCTCGGCGCGGTCGCGGACGGCGTCCGGCAGCGTGTCGCGCAGGCCCTCCAGGAGCTTCATGCCCTCGCCGTGGAGCGCGTTGTCGAGCTCCTCGGCCTTGCCACGCCGGCCGAAGCGGCCCGGCGACGGCGCGTAGGCGTGGACGAGCGTCAGGCCCGTCGCGGGATCGAGCGCCGCGAGGTCCGCGGCGAGGCGCAGGGCGTCCGCCGATCCCGGTCCGTGATCGACGCCGACGAGGATCCTCTGGAACACAGGGCCACGGTATCGCGTGACCGGGTCGTCCCGGGAACGGCGGACGAACGTCCCCCGGCGGTAGCCTCCGGGTCCCGTGCGCATCTACTCCGGCATCCAGCCCACCGGCCGCAAGCACCTGGGCAACCACCTGGGCGCGATCCGGCACTACGTCACCGGGCAGGAGGAGGCCGAGGCCGCCGGGGCCGAGGCGATCTTCTGCGTCGTCGACCTGCACGCCACGACCGTCGCCTACGACCCGCGTGAGCTGCGCGACCGGACGTACGACACCGTCGCGCTGCTCCTCGCGGCGGGCCTCGACCCCGACCGCTGCATCCTCTACCGCCAGGGTGACGTGCCCGAGGTCCCCGAGCTGACGTGGCTGCTCACCGCGGTCACCGCCCACGGCGACCTCAACCGGATGCACCAGTTCAAGGAGAAGTCGGCGCAGCAGCGCGAGCTCGTCTCCGCCGGGCTCTTCCTCTATCCGGTCCTCATGGCCGCCGACGTCCTGGCGTTCCGCGCCGACCGGGTGCCGGTCGGCGACGACCAGCGTCAGCACATCGAGCTCATGCGCGACATCGCGCTGCGGTTCAACGCCCGCTTCGGCGGCGGCGACGGGACGCCCGGCAGCGGCCGCGAGGTGCTGAGGGTCCCCGAGGGCGTGTACCCCACCGTCGCCGCGCGGGTCATGGACCTCCAGGCCCCCGAGCGCAAGATGTCGACGTCGTCCGGGTCGATCGAGGGCACGCTCTACCTCCTCGACGACGCGAAGACGATCACGAAGAAGCTCAAGCGGGCGGTCACCGACTCCGACAACGAGATCCGGATCGGCCCGGACAAGCCCGGGGTGACGAACCTCGTCGAGCTGCTGGCGGCCACGACCGATCGCACGCCGGAGCAGGTCGTGGAGGACCTCGCCGACGCCCGCGGCTACGGAGACCTGAAGGTCGCGACCGCCGAAGCGGTCGTCGCGATGCTCGGCCCGATCCAGGAGCGTTACGCCGAGCTGCGACACGACGAGGACGCGATCGAGCGCGCGCTCGCCGTCGGCGCCGCCAAGGCCCGCGCGATCGCGGGCCCGGTGCTCGCCGAGGTGCGCGAGGCGATGGGCGTCGGCCCGCGGGCCTGACGCCTCCGCGATCGGCGCCGCTCCGGCGTGCGGCGACGCGGGGGCGGTCTCGACCGCGTCGGTCGCTACCGTTCACCCGATGCGCGCGACCGCGTACGTCGCGGGTCTCGAGCTCGACCTGGAGGTGTTCAGCGGGCCGTTCGACCTGCTGCTCACCCTCGTCCTGAAGGAGGAGGTCGACCTGCTCGAGGTCGACCTCGCCGACGTCGTCCTGAGCTACCTCGACCACCTCGAGTCCCGCGGCGAGCTCGACCTCGAGGTCGCGACGGAGTTCCTCGTCCTCATCGCCGCGCTGCTGGAGCTCAAGTCGCGGCTCCTGCTCCCGCGCGAGGAGAGCGACGAGCTCGAGGACCTGGCGCCGGAGGAGGCCGCCGAGGAGCTGCTGCAGCGGATGCTCCAGGCGCGCCGCTACCGCACCGCCGCCGAGCACCTCGCCGAGCGGCTCGGCCACGAGGACGGGATCCGCTACCGGCAGGCCCCGCTGCCCGTCCACCTGCGGCGGTTCACCGAGGAGGACGCGATCGCCGTCCACGCCCCGGCGCGGCTCGGCAAGGCGCTCGGGGGGCTGCTGCGGATGCCCGCCCGCGTCGATCTGCACCACGTGACGCTCAACCGCGTGTCGCTGCCGGAGCGCCTGGCGCACCTGCGGTCGCTGCTGCGGCGGGGCTCGTTCACGTTCAGCGACGCGGTCGCCGGGGCCGACACGACGACGGTCGCCGTCACGCTCTGGGCGTTGCTGGAGCTCTACAAGCAGGGCGAGGCGGACTGGACGCAGGAGCGGCCGTTCGCCGAGATCCACGTCGAGGGCCTCGCCCCCGGAGCGGCGCGCTGGTCGGCGCGCAGCGTCGCATGACCGGGCCGACGCCTGACGGGTCGGACGACGCGGTCACGACCCACGACGCGATCACGGCCGACGACGCGATCACGGCCGACGACGCGATCACGGCCGACGACGCGCTCGCGACCGACGACGCCGCCGCGACCGCGCCCGCCCCGGGGCAGTCCGGCCTGGCGTCGCAGGTCGAGGCGTTGCTGTTCCTCTCGTCCGACCCCGTCGCGGTCGACCGGATCGCCGCCGCCTGCGACGTCGAGCCCGACGAGCTCGCCCCTGCCCTCGACGAGCTCCGCGCCGCGTACGCGCCCGGCCGCCGCGGCCTGCTGCTGCGCGAGGTGGCCGGTGGCCTCGCCCTCGCGACCGCGCCCGAGACCGAGCCGGCCGCGCGGCGCCTGCTCACCGCGCCCCGGACCCCGCCGCTCACCCCGGCCCAGGCGGAGACGCTCGCGATCGTCGCCTACCTGCAGCCGGTGAGCCGGCCCGAGATCACGCGGATCCGTGGCGTCGCGGCCGACTCGGCGTGCGCGACGCTCGTCGAGCGCGGCATGATCGAGGAGGCCGGCCGGTCGCAGTTCGGCGCGGTGCTGTACCGCACCACGAGCCTGTTCCTCAAGCTGTTCGGCCTCGACGCGCTCGCCGATCTGCCCGATCCCGCCGCATGGGACCCCTCGCCCGAGGAGACCGAGGGCCTGCGCGAGCGGCTCATGCGGGCCGGCGACGCGCGCGGCGGGGGCGACGCGACCACGGGCGACGACCCCGACGCACGGCCGCCGAGCGACCTGGACGCGTTGACGCGGGTCGATCGGTCGGGCGCGCCCGACGACGGGGACGGCTGACGCCGCGCAGGCATGACGGACGCCCGGCACCTCTTCGTCACCCGGGGCGACCTCACCGCCCTGCACTGCGACGCCTGGGCCCTGCCGACCGACCGCGACGGCAGCGTCACCGACCCGTGGGTCCCCGCCCTGCGGGCGGTCGGGCGCGGCGACGGTGGTGGCCGCCTCGACGACGTCGCCCGCGACGCGGTGCGGGCGGACGGGTTCGCCGTCCTCCGGGCGCCCGACCGTCACGGTCCGGGGATCGTCGCCTGCGACACCGGCGCGGCGCACGGCGACGTCGCGGCGTGCGCGGCCGCGGCCGTCAGGGCGGTCGGTCACCTGGAGCGGGTCGTCGGCGCGGCGACGGAGCGGCCGACCGGCGTCCTCGAGCTCCCGCGACCGCGGCCGTTGGTCGCCCTGCCGACGGTCGGGGTCGGCGGCGGGGGAGGACGCGACGTCCGCGGCGCGGTGCTCGCCGGTCAGCTCACCGCCGTCCACCGGCACCTGCGCGACTCCGCCGCCGGCGGCGCGGACGTCGCGCTCGTGTGCTTCGACCACGAGCACTACGCCGCCGCCCAGCGCGCCCGTCGGGCCGCCGGGGCCGAGGCGACCTTCGTCCGCCGGGTCGGCGAGGACCTCGTCGCGCACGCCCGACGGCTGGCCGCCCACGCGCGGGCCGGTCGGCTCGTCCCGTTCGTCGGGGCCGGGGTGAGCATGGGCGCCGGCCTGCCGTCGTGGGTCGGCCTGCTGGACGAGCTCATCGCCGAGGCCGGGATGGAGGGCGACCGCGAGGCGCTCGGCCGGCTCGACCTGCGCGACCGGGCGGCGCTCATCCAGACGCGGCTCGGCGCCGGCGAGCTCGAGCGGATCCTCCTGCACCGCATCTCCCGGGCGCCCCGAGTGGCGCTGCAGCACCAGATGCTCGCGTCGCTCCCGGTGGCCGAGGCGGCGACGACGAACTGGGACGAGCTGTTCGAGCGGGCGTGGCGGGATGCGGGGGCGGGCCGGGTCGCGGTGCTGCCGTTCGACGGGTCGGCCGGCGCGGACCGGTGGATCGTGAAGCTCCACGGCACGGTGCGCGACGGTCGCCTGCGGGGCGTCGTCCTCACCCGCGAGGACTACCTGCGGTTCGGCGCGGAGCGCAACGCCCTGGCGGGGATCGTCCAGGCGCTGCTCCTCACCCGGCACATGCTCTTCGTCGGGTTCGGCCTGAGCGACGAGACGTTCCACCGGATCGCCCACGACGTGCGGCGCGCCGTCGCCGCCACCGAGTCGGTCCGCGGCGACCACGGGCCGTACGCGACGAGCCTGTCGCCGTCCCGCCACACCGTCGCCGCCGACCTGTGGCGCGGCGAGCTCGACGTCGTGCCGACCCGGCGGGACGAGGACGGCCCGGGACGGCCGGGGACGGCGCCCGCCGCCCGTCGGCTCGAGATCGTCCTCGACGCGCTCGGCATGCTCGCCGTCGATCCGCTCGGCCACCTGCTCGACCCGACCTTCGACGGGGCGCTGAGCCCCGCCGAGCGTCCGCTCGCCGACGCGCTGCGGCGGTTCGCGGCCGAGGTCGACCCCGAGCTCGCCCGCCTGGGCCCGGATGACCCGATCGCCGACGCGATCGGCGGCTGGCTCCGGCGCATGCGTCCCGGCGCCTGAGCCCTTCGCCGATCCCACGGACCCCGGACGCGTCGTCCGGCCGGCCCGTCGTACGCGGTACGCCACGTGCGGCCCCGGGGCGTCGCACCCGCCGTCGTACGCCGTACGGACGGCCGGCGCGTCTCCGGGGGATGCGTGCCGCCGCACGCTTCTCTATATTGCCGAACCCCGATCTGGAATAAAACCTGATCGGAGATGCGAGAAAGGCACCAGATGCGAACCCCAAGGGCTTACTTCACCCCCGTCGTCGCGCTGGCCGCGGCCGCCCTCATCGGGTGCGGGGGCAGCAGCGACAGCGCCGGCGGCGACGACGAGACGGCGACGTCGGGCGACGGCGCCCGCCTGTCGCTCGTGGCGTACGCCGTGCCGAAGGTCGGCTTCGACAAGGTCATCCCCGCGTTCCAGAAGACCCCCGAGGGCGCGGGCGTGACGTTCGCGCAGTCCTACGGCGCGTCCGGCGACCAGTCGCGCAAGGTCGAGTCCGGCCTCGGCGCCGACGTCGTCAACTTCTCGGTCGAGCCCGACGTCACCCGCCTCGTGAAGAAGGGCGTCGTCGACGAGGACTGGAACGGCGACGCGAACGAGAAGGGCTTGGCGTTCGGGTCGACCGTCGTCATCGTCGTCCGCAAGGGCAACGAGAAGGGCATCAAGACCTGGGACGACCTGCTGAAGCCCGGCATCGAGGTCGTGACCCCCAACCCGTTCAGCTCCGGGTCGGCGAAGTGGAACCTCCTCGCGCCGTTCGCCGAGAAGAGCCGGGGCGGCAAGGACCCCGAGGCCGGCCTGGCGTTCGTCGAGAAGCTCGTGAAGGAGCACGTCAAGGTCCAGCCGAAGTCCGGCCGCGAGGCGACCGAGACGTTCCTCCAGGGGACCGGCGACGTCCTCCTGAGCTACGAGAACGAGGCCCTGTTCCTCGCCGAGCAGGGCGAGGACGTCGAGCACGTCACCCCGCCGGAGACGTTCAAGATCGAGAACCCGATCGCCGTGCTGAACAACAGCAAGCACCCCGAGGTCGCCAAGGCGTTCCTCGCGTTCAACCTCAGCGACGCCGGACAGCGCCTGTGGGCCGAGGCCGGATTCCGCCCGTCCAAGCCCGAGCTCCTGAAGGAGTTCGCCGACAAGTTCCCCGAGCCCGACAAGCTCTGGACGATCGACGACCTGGGCGGCTGGGGCGAGGTCGACGCGACGTACTTCGATCCCGACAAGGGCTCGATCGCGAAGATCTACGACGACGCGACCGGCTGATCCACGCGCCGTGCTCGAGGCTCCTGCAACGGGGACCGACGTCGGGTCGGCCCGACGCCGCGCCGGCCTGCGGGCCGCCGGCGGCGTCGGGCCCCTCGGGCTCGGCGTGGCGACGCTGTGGCTCAGCGTCATCGTCCTGCTCCCGCTGGCGGCGATCTCGGTCAAGGCGTTCGACGACGGCCTGTCGGGCTTCGTCGACGCGATCGACGCGCCGTCGGCCCGCGCCGCCCTGACCGTCACGGTCGCGGTGTCGGCGATCGTCGCGCTCGTCAACGTCGTGATGGGGACGCTCATCGCCTGGGTGCTCGTCCGCGACGACTTCCCCGGCAAGCGGATCGTCAACGCGCTCATCGACCTGCCGTTCGCGCTGCCGACCATCGTCGCCAGCATCGTCCTGCTGTCGCTCTACGGGCCGTCGAGCCCGTTCGACATCCAGCTCAACGCGACCCGTCCGGCGCTCGTCATCGCGCTGCTCTTCGTCACCCTGCCGTTCGTCGTGCGCGCGGTCCAACCGGTGCTGCTCGAGCTCGACCGCGAGATCGAGGAGGCCGCCGCGTCGCTCGGTGCGTCCAACCTCCAGATCTTCCGCCGGATCGTGCTGCCGACGCTCGCCCCGGCGATCCTGTCCGGCGCCGGCCTGGCGTTCACCCGGGCGATCGGCGAGTACGGCTCGGTCGTCCTCATCGGCGGCGGGATCCCGCGCGAGACCGAGGTCGCGTCGCAGTACATCCAGAAGCAGATCGAGGTCGACCGGTTCGTCAACGCGGCCGCCGTGTCGGTCGCGCTGCTGCTCATCGCGTTCGCGGTGCTCTTCGTCCTGCGGATCGTCGGCCACCGCACCGCCCGTCGCGAGGAGCAGGCCCGATGAGGATCTCGCGTCCCGCGACGCTCACCCTCCGCACCGTCGCGCTCGTCTACCTGGGCGTCCTCGTCGCGCTGCCGATCGGGCTCATCCTCCTCCGGACGTTCGAGGACGGGTTCGGGGCGTTCTGGGAGCAGGTGACGACTCCGGCGGCGATCTCCGCCCTGTCGCTGTCGCTCGTCATCGTCGCGATCGTCGTGCCGCTGAACGTCGTCTTCGGCGTCGCCACCGCCCTGGCGCTCGTCCGCGGGCGGTTCCGCGGACGCGGGGTCGTGCAGGCCATCGTCGACCTGCCGTTCGCGGTGTCGCCGATCGTCGTCGGCGCGTCGCTCATCCTCCTGTGGGGCGCCGAGGGGTGGTTCGGGTTCGTCGAGGACACCGGGTTCAAGGTGATCTTCGCCCTGCCCGGCATGGTCCTCGCGACGATCTTCGTCACCCTGCCGTTCGTCGTCCGCGAGGTCGAGCCGGTGCTGCACGAGATCGGCGAGGAGCAGGAGCAGGCCGCCGCGACGCTCGGCGCGTCGCGCTGGCAGACGTTCTGGCGGGTGACCCTGCCCGCGATCCGGTGGGGCCTGACGTACGGCGTCGTGCTCACCGTCGCCCGGGCGCTCGGCGAGTTCGGCGCGGTGATCATGGTGTCGGCCGGCGTCGCCGGCGAGTCGCAGACGCTCACCCTGCTCGTCCACTCGCGCTACATCGACGACCACAACGAGTTCGGCGCCTACGCGGCGTCCACCACCCTGATGTTCCTCGCGATCGTCACGTTGCTGTTGATGACGGTCCTCGACCGCAAGAGGCACTCCGCATGACCCCTCACGCCCCGACCGTCGACGACCGCGACGGCGACCTGCCGGACCCGACCGACGCCGCGCCCGCGATCGTCGCCGAGTCGCACGAGATCGCCGTCACCGGCCTCAACAAGCACTACGGGGACTACCACGCGCTGCGCGACGTCGACCTGACGATCCCGGGCGGGTCGCTCACCGCGCTGCTCGGGCCGTCCGGGTCGGGCAAGTCGACGCTGCTGCGGGCGGTCGCGGGACTCGAGGTCCCCGACGCCGGCACGGTGCTCATCGGCGGGCAGGACGTGACGTTCGTGCCGCCGCAGCGGCGCGAGATCGGGTTCGTGTTCCAGCACTACGCCGCGTTCAAGCACCTCACCGTGCGCGGCAACGTCGGGTTCGGTCCACGGATCCGCAAGCGACCGAAGGCCGAGATCGACCGCCGCGTCGACGAGCTGCTCGAGATCGTCGGCCTGGCCGGCTACCAGGAGCGGTACCCGTCGCAGCTGTCCGGCGGGCAGCGCCAGCGGATGGCGCTCGCCCGGGCGTTGGCGGTCGAGCCGCGCGTCTTGCTTCTCGACGAGCCGTTCGGCGCGCTCGACGCGAAGGTCCGCGACGACCTGCGGCAGTGGATGCGGCGCCTGCAGGCCGAGACGGGCGTCACGACGGTGCTCGTCACCCACGACCAGGAGGAGGCGCTCGACGTCGCCGACCACGTCGCGGTGCTCGCCGAGGGCCGGATCGAGCAGTGGGGCACCCCGCGCGAGGTGTACGACCGTCCCGCCAACGACTTCGTCAAGTCGTTCCTCGGCCCGACCGCCGTGCTGCGCGGCGAGCTCGTGCGCCCGCACGACCTCGTCCTGTCGCACGAGGCCGCGGACGGGGCGGTGCCGGTGACCGTCCGGCGCGTCGTCCACCTGGGGTTCGAGGTCCGCGTGGAGCTCGACGACGCGGAGGCCGCCGGCGACGGCGACCTGTCGGCGCAGCTCACCCGCGGCGAGGCGGCGCGGCTCGACCTCGAGCCCGGCGGTCGCGTCTACGTGCGCGCGACCTAGGGGCGGGGCAGGCCGGGCGGTGGCCCACCGCACTATCGTCCCGCGAATGCCCGTCGATCCCGATCGCGTCCCGTCCCCGGTCGTCCCGCCGCTGGCCGCGCGGGCCCGGGGCGTCGCGAGCTCGCCGGTGCGGGAGATCCTCGCGCTCACCGAGCAGCCCGGGGTGCTGTCGTTCGCCGGGGGCCTGCCGGCCCCCGAGCTCTTCGACGACGCCGGGCTGCGGGACGCGTTCGCGGCGGTGCTCGAGCCGCGCGCCGCCGAGCGGAGCCTGCAGTACTCCACGACCGAGGGCGACCCCGAGCTGCGCCGGCGGATCGCCGACCGCCTCGCCGTGCGCGGCCTGCCGACCGACCCCGACGCCGTCCTCGTCACCAGCGGGTCCCAGCAGGCGCTGACGCTCATCGCCGCGGTGATGCTCGAGCCCGGCGACCGGATCCTCGTCGAGGAGCCGTCGTACCTCGCCGCGTTGCAGGCGTTCCAGATGGCGGGCGCCGTTCCGGCGTCGGTCCCCTGCGACGACGACGGCCTGATCCCCGACGCGCTCGAGCGGGCCGTCGACGAGGCCCGGCCCAAGCTCCTCTACACGATCCCGACGTTCCACAACCCGACCGGCCGCACGATCCCGGACGCCCGCCGCGAGGAGATCGCGTCGATCATCGGCGACCGCGAGCTGTGGACGATCGAGGACGATCCGTACGGCGAGCTGCGCTACGCGGGGGACCCCGTCGCGTCGCTCGCGTCCCGGCCGGCCGCCGCCCCGTTCGTCCTGGCGCTGTCGACGCTGTCGAAGGTCGCCGCTCCCGGCCTGCGGATCGGCTGGGTGCGGACGCCGCCGTCGCTGCGGGCGCCGCTCGTCGTGGCCAAGCAGGCCGCCGACCTGCACTCGTCGACGATCGACCAGGCCGCCACGGCGCGGTGGCTCGCCCACGTCGACCTCGACGCGCACCTGGAGCGGCTGCGGGCGGTGTACGGCGAGCGGCGCGACACGATGCTCGCGGGACTGCCGGGCGCGCTGCCGGAGGGATCGACGTTCACCCGTCCCGACGGCGGCATGTTCGTCTGGGTGCGGTTGCCCGAGGGCCACGACGCCACGGCGCTGCTGCCTCGGGCGCTCGAGCAGCAGGTCGCCTACGTCCCGGGGGCGCCGTTCTTCGCGTCCGACCCCGACCCGCGAACGCTACGGGTGTCGTTCACGACCCATGCGCCGGTCGAGATCGGCCACGGCCTCGACCGCCTGGCGGCGGCGTTCGGACGCTGAGGGGCACGGGAGAGGGGGCGGGGGCCGCGTCGCGCCCGGCCGGGCACGGTCGGCGGGCCGACCGTCGCGCACGGGCCTATCCTCCGACGTCGACATGCCCCCCGCACGCCGCCCGTACCGCTCCCGACCGAAGAAGCAGAAGGCCGCCGACGACGTCGTCGAGCAGCGGCCCGGCGAGGCGCTGATCTGGACCGACGGCGCGTGCAAGGGCAACCCGGGACCGGGTGGTTGGGCGGCGATCGTCGTCCCGCCGGCGCTCGACGTCGACGGTTCGCCGCTGCCCGCGACCGACCCGGTCGAGCTGTCGGGCGGCGACGCGCACACGACGAACAACCGGATGGAGTACACCGCGGCGCTCGAGGGGCTCAACAGCCTGCCGGCGGGCAGTACCGTCGCCATCGTCACCGACTCCAAGCTCATGCTCGACTCGATGACGAAGTGGATCGACGGGTGGAAGCGCAAGGGCTGGAGGACGGCGTCCGGCGACCCGGTGAAGAACCAGGACCTCGTCACCGCCCTGGACGAGGCGATCAACCGCCACGCCGCGGTGCGCTGGCTCTGGGTCCGCGGTCACGAGACCGGCGACGAGCACGCCCACAAGGCGTTCAACGACCGCGCCGACCGGCTCGCGGTCGCCGCGGCGGCTGCCGCCGCCTGAGCCAACCGGTCAGAGGAACGTCATGCCCTCGCCGCGGTACGTCGGGACGGACCCCACCACCCGGTCGCCGGCGACGAGGTGCAGCTCGCCGAACCGCTCGCACAGCTCGCCGGCCTTGACGTGGCGCAGCCACACCCGGTCGCCGATCGCCAGGCGGTCCGCGGCGGGGCCGAGCACCGGGGTCTGGGCCTCGCCCGCGCCCTCCTGGCCGTCGAGCTCGAGCCCCGGCGGGTAGGTCGGTCGGGGGAGGCGGTCGGGGCCCGCCGCCCCCGACGCGACGTACCCGCCGCCGAGGAGCGTCACGACGCCCGGCCCGGGTCGGCGCACGACCGGCAGCGCGAAGAACGCCGCGGGGGTGGGACGGAAGTGGGCGTAGGTGTCGAACAGCGCCGGCGCGAGGAGCCCCGACCCGGCGGCGACCTCGGTGACGCACGCCTCCGCCCCGGACCGCTCCAGGCTGCCGGTGCCGCCGGCGTTGACGAACCGCAGCGGTCCCGCGACCGCCTCGACGGCGCGCACGGTCGTCGCGCGGCGACGCCGCAGCTCGGCGGCCGACAGCGCCTGCATCGCCCGGATCGCCCGGCCGTACCAGGGACGACCCGGCGGCCGGTTGCCGACCCCGGCGATCTGCGCCTCGTACGCCATGAGCCCGTCGACGTGGATCCCGGGGCGCCGGGCGGCCTCCGCCGCGAGCGCCGCGACGTCGTCGGGCGCGTGGAGCGGGGAGCGGCGCGCACCGATCCGCACCCGTCCGCCGGCGAGCCGCAGCCCGGCGTCGAGGTCGAGGCACACCCGAACCGGCCGGTCCGCGTCGGCGCCGGCGGCCTCGATCCGGTCGAGGTGCTCGACGGCGTCGACCATGACGGTCACGTGGCCCGCGGTCCCGACGTGATGGTCGGCGACGAGGCGACGCAACGCGGCGCGGTCGACCGTCGGGTAGGCGACGACCACGTCGGCGGCGCCGTGGTCGGCGAGCCACAGCGCCTCGGGCAGCGTGAGCGCGAGCACCCCGGAGACGCCGTCCTCGGCGAGGACCCGGTCGAGCAGCGCACGGCAGCGGATCGACTTGCTCGCCGCCCGGATCGTCGTGCCGCCCGCGCGCCGCCGCAGATCGCCGGCGTTGGCGTCGAACGCGTCGAGGTCGACCACCGCGAACGGCGCGTCGAGATGCGCCGTGGCGCGCTCCAGCCGGTCGTGACGGTCGAGGTCCGACGGCGTGGGGCGGTCCGGGACGGGACGCATCAGGCGCTCCCGGCGGCGCCCGCGATCCCGACGCGCGCCGTGTCACGCACCGGACCCAGCGTCTGCGTCGTGTACGCGTTGGCGAACCGGCCCTCGGGGTCCAGGCGGGAGCGCACCGCCTGGAACCGGTCCCACTCCGGGTAGCGACCGGCGAGCGACCCCGCCGTCTGGAAGTGGCGCTTGCCCCAGTGCGGACGGCCCCCGTGGGCGTCGGCGATCGCCTCCACCGCACGGAAGTACGGACGCCACTCCATCCCGTGGTAGGCGTGGACGGCGACGTAGCCGGTGTCGCGGCCGTGGGCGGGGGAGAGGAGCGCGTCGTCCCCGGCGACGAACCGCACCTCGATCGGGAAGTTCACCGCGTACCCGTGTCGGTCGATCGTCGCGAGGATCTCGCGGACCGCCGGCACCGTCGCCGCGCGGGGCAACGCGTACTCCATCTCCATGAACCGCACGTGCCGGGGGCTGGCGAAGATCCGGTCGGAGCGGTCGGTCCGCACCGTCGTGCCGGCCAGGCGCACGACCGTCCGGTTGAGGGTGGGGATCGCGGGCGGGACGGCGCGCCCCGCGGCGCTCAGGCCCCGCAGGGCGTACGTCTCGAGCAGCCCCTGCCGGAGGAACCGCGCGACCCTGCCGGGTGGCGTCGCCGGCTCGTCGACGACGTCGTTCGTCCGGGTGAGCGCGCGCCGGGCGTGCGGGAACGCGTACAGCTCGAAGTGGCGGTGCGCCGCGACCCGCTCGTCGACGGCGTCGAGGACCTCGTCGAGCGGGGCGGTGGTGTCGACGCCGCGCAGGACGTAGGCGGGAACGCACCGGAGCGTCACCGCGACGACGATGCCGAGCGCCCCGACCGACACGCGCGCCGCGCGCAGGCCGTCGGGATCGGTCGTGGCGTCGAGGCGGACGAGGTCGCCGTGGCCGTCGACGAGGTCGACGGCGACGATCTGCGACGAGATGTTGCGCAGCGCCCCGCCGGTGCCGTGGGTGCCGGTCGCGGTGGCGCCGGCGATCGTCTGCCGGTCGATGTCGCCGAGGTTCTCGAACGCCAGGCCGTGCCCGGCGAGCGCGTCGGCGAGCGCGTGGATCGTGATCCCGGCCTCGACGCGCACGAGCCCGGCCTCGCGGTCGACGTCGAGCACCCGGTCGAGCGCCGCGATGTCGACGAGCACCCCGTCGGTCATCGCGGCGGGCGTGAACGAGTGGCCGCTCCCGACCGCCTTGACGGTCAGGCCGTCGCGGGCGGCGGCCCGGACCGCGTCGCGGACGTCGTCGACGGTGCGTGCGCGCACGATCCGTGCGGGGCGGCAGCGCTCGTCGCCGGCCCAGGTGGTGAACGTCGTGTCGGTCAGGCCCATCGTGTCTCCACGGTCGCGTCGGTCGGCCGGGTCGGGAGCGCCGTCGGGCGTCGGGGGTCGGCCGTGGCCCCCCGGTCGGTCGTCGTGCCGATCCCTCCGGGGGTCACGCCGCTCCCGCCCGGCCGTCGGCGTCCGGGAACGGCCGCTCGACGGCGCGCACGATCTCGCGCTCCCGGTCGCGCACGTCGCGGGCGACGACGACGAACCGGTCGACGAGCGCGGAGCGTCGCGACGCCGTCCACGCGACGGCGAGCCGCGACGGCTCGGCGTCGACGATCGGCACGAACCGCAGCAGCGCGTGGGGCGTGTAGTGCGCCGCCGACGCGGCGGTCGGGAAGCACACGAGACCCGCGGCGACGAGCTCGAGCTCCTCGGTGTGCGAGCTCGACCGGCGGGGCGGCGTCGCGGGCTCCCCGTCGAGGTGGTCGGCGAGCGTCCAGAACCGCTCGAACGCCGCGTCGTCGGTCCGACCGACGATGAGCGGCTGCGCGGCCGCCTCGCGGGCGGTGACGGACGGTCGCCCGGCGAACGGGTGGTCCCGGTGCACGACGAGGACCAGCGGCTCGGCGAAGAGCACCTCGCAGTCGACGTCCGCGGTGATCGGCAGGCGGACGAACGCGACGTCGGTGGACCCGTCGCGGAGGCCGGCGGACGGGTCGTCGAACCCGATCTCGCGCATCTCCAGGTCGATGTCGGGATGCCGGTCGGCGAGCTCGCGCAGCAGCGGGGCGGTGAGGTCCACCGCGGCCCCGACGCCGAACCCCAGCCGTAGCGTGCCGGTCTCGCCCTGGCGGGCCCGGCGGGCCGCGTCCGCCGCGGCGTCGAGCGCGTCGAGCGCGGTCCGGGTGGCGTCGAGGAACACCTCGCCGGCCGCGGTGAGCTCGACCCGGCGGGTCGTGCGGCGCAGCAGCTCCGCGCCGACCTCGCGCTCGAGCTCGCGGATCTGCTTGCTCAGCGCCTGCTGCGCGACGAAGAGCCGCGCGGCGGCGCGGCCGAAGTGCAGCTCCTCGGCGACCGCCACGAACGAGCGGAGCTTGCGGGTGTGCACGTCCACGGCGGGCTCAGTCTACGTCGACGCCGGTCCCGGACCGGGCGCGCGTCGACCGGTCGAGATCGCGCCCGGGGCCGGTCGCCCGGCCGGCCGCGCGCCGGTCGGGCCTTGCGGGGGCGCCGCGGCGCACGACGTGGACGATCGCCTCGGCCACCCGGTGCTGCCCGAGCTCGTTGGGATGCAGCGGCATGCTCTGCCCGGACAGCGGCAGCAGGGCCGTGAAGCCCGACCGCCCCAGCGGCTGGCAGACGTCGTAGCCGCGCGTCCGCTCCCACGTGTCGACGTACTCGGCGCCGGCGGCGCGCGCCTCGCGCGCCAGCATCGCGTTGATGCGCACGAGCAGGGCGGCCATGAACGGCACGTCGCCGTCGCTCAGCGGGAGCGGGAGCGGCCAGCAGCTGCGTCCGTCGTCGGGCACGATCTGCGGGTAGCCGACGACGAGGATGCGGGCCCGCGGCGCGCGGGAGCGGATCCCGCGCAGCACGGCGGCGACGTCGGGGGCCGCATCGTCGATCCGGCGGCCGACCTGATCGACGCCGCCGGCGGTCAGCGCGTCACGGCACGGCGATCCCGTGGCCTGCAGCAGCCCGGCGGCGGCGCACCGGTAGCCGACGTCGACGAGCCCGGCGTCGTTGCCACCGATGCCGACGGTGACGAGGGTCGTGTCGGGACGCAGTCGGTCGAGCTGGGGCGGGTTCTCTCCGAACGCGAGCGCCACCAGGTCGCGGTCCGGTCCGAGGAGGGTGGGACGCTGCGGACGGGTCATGTCGGCGGTGACCGCCCCCGAGCAGCTGGCGTCGGCGAACGACGCCACACGCAGCGCCCGCGCGAGCACCGACGGGTAGTTGTGACTGGACCGCAGGCACGACGTCGGCGTGCCGACGATGTCGGGGACGAGCGGGGCGGCGGTGAACGAGTCGCCGAGCGCGACGTAGCGCTCGGCCGCCCCGGCCGTCCCGGCGGCCGCTCCCGCCAGGGGCAGCGCGCACGCCACCGTGGTGATGATCGCCGTGATCCGTCGTCCCATGCCCGTGCGTCTCCTCGATCGACTGCAGGGTCCCGCGGCGCGCGGCGCGTCCGGTGCGTGGACCCCGAAGGTCAATGTACGGGGGCGACGGGCGCGGAATGACAGCGATTCCGGCGTCGATTGACGCCCTCGCGTCGGGGCGCGCCGGCCGGGTGGCGCCCCACCGTCCGACCCGGAGGGCGCGTGCGATCCCTCAGCCCGCGCCCCAGGTGGCGATCGCGCCCGCGCGGCCCTGCACGGCGAGCTCGCCGAGCGGGACGGCGTCGTCGGGCCGCTCCGCGAGGCGCGCGACGGTGTCCCCGGTGAGGAGTATCGGGTGCGGATGCGCCTTCGTCATGCCCTCGAGCCGCGCGGCGAGGTTGGCGGCGTCGCCGATCGCGGTGTACTCCATCCGGCGCTCGGATCCGACGTTGCCGGCCATCACCGGGCCGGAGGCGACCCCGACCCCGAGGCTCAGCGTCAGGTCGACGCCGTCGCGGCGGAGCGCGTCGTGGCAGCGCTCGAGCGCCGGCCCGGCCATCTCGCGTGCGGCGGCGAGCGCGCGGTCGGCGTGGTCGGCCTGCTCGAGCGGCGCCCCGAACACCGCCATCAGGCCGTCGCCGCGGTACCCGACGAGCGTGCCGCCGTGGGCGTCGACCGCGTCGCTCATCGCGCCGAGGAACCGGTTGAGGACGGCGATGCCCCGCTCCGGCTCGATCGCCTCGAGCAGCGCCGTCGACCCGCGCAGGTCGCAGAACAGCACCGTGACGTCGACGCGCACGCCACCGAGCCGCAGTCCGTCGTCGGCCCGGGCCAGGACCTCGTCGACGACGTCGCGGCTGACGAACCGGCCGAACGCGTCGCGGATCCGGGCGCGCTCGGCGACGGCGAACGCGGCCCCGGCCGTCACCGAGCCCAGCGTCGCCAGGCCGAGGGCGAGCAGCGGCTCGGCGACCGGGAGCACCCGGTCGGCGGCGAACGCGGCGAAGGCGACGCCGGCCACGGCGACCCCGCCGGCGCCGGACGCCACGAGCGTGCCGAACGGCCCGAGCCGGCGCGCGGCGAGCGCCGGCAGCGACGCGGCCACGACGGTGAGCAGCACGCCCCAGCCGGCCCAGGCGTCGCGGAGCGGCACGCCCCGCAGCACCGTGGCGACGACGTCGGCCTGGATCTCGGGGCCGGCGAGTGGCCGTCCGTCGTCGGTCGGCGTGACCTGGACGTCCTTCAGCGACGGGGCGGTCGCGCCGACGACGACGATCCGGTCGCGCAGGAGCGACGCGTCGACCCGGCCACGTAGGACGTCGACGAACGCGTGGGTCGGCACCGTGCGGGCGCCGCCCGGCCAGTCGATCCACGCCGGCCCGTCGGCGAACGGCCGCCGGTCGACGGGGCGCCCGGTCGCCTGCTCGGCGACGACGACCGCGAACGCGTCGAGGCCGCCGTGGCGATGGTCGAACCGGCGCAGCACCCCGTCGCCGTCGACGTCGACGCGCGTGTGGCCGACGTGCGCGCCGACGTCGTCGAGCACCTCGGCGCCGCCGAGCACGGCGGTGGCGCCGTCCTCGTCGGTCTCGGACGCGGCGAGCACGACGCGCGGGGCGTCGGCGATCGCCTCGATGAGGGCGTTGTCGTCGGCGACGGTCGTCGGCTCGGTGAACTCGACGTCGTAGGCGATCGCGCGCACCCCGGCGGCGGTGAGGCGGCGCAGGACCCCGGCGTGGTGACGACGGCGGAACGGAAAGCGCTCGTCGAGCGCTCCGAGCGTCCGGTCGTCGATCGCGACGACCGCGATCGGGACCGGTCCCAGCCGGCCGGCGTCGTCGCCGCGCAGCGCGAATCGGGCGTCGACGGTGGACCGCTCGACGTCGTCGAGCGCCCCGGTCCACGTCAGCAGCCCGGTGAGCAGCAGCGCGACGACGGCGACCCCGGCGAGCACGGGCCCGCGGGCCCGGTGGCGCCGGTCGCGGTCGGCCGGGGCGGCCGTCGCCCCGCGCCGGCCGATCACCGTCGCTTCGCCTTGGGCTTGGCCTTCGCCGCCCGCGCGATGAGCTGCTGCCCGTCGCGCAGCTCGACGCTGCGACCGCGGACGGTGTCGCGGGCGCGGACGACCCCGCTGAAGACCCGGACGCGGGTCGACCGGTCGCAGCGATCCTCGACGAGCCAGTGCGTCCCGCGGACCGACGCGGTCGCCCGTGCGCCGCGCGTGCGGAAGGCGCCCTTGCCGTTGCCCCACAGTCGCCGGGCGACCTTCGGCTTCTTGCGCCTGGCCTTGGCCTTCGGCTTCTTGCGGCGCTTCTTCGCGGTCCGGGCGCCGTCGGAGCCCGGCGCGGCGGTGACGGCGGAGCCTCCGACGAACGCGCCGACCACGCCGAGGCCGCCAGCCGTCACGACGGGGACCGCCGGTGGCGTCCGGACGGCGGCGCGGGTCCGGGCTCGCTTCGTCCCGCGCGTCCTCGGTCGTGGGCAGACGAGCGGGCCGGCGAGGCGCAGCTCGGTCGCGGCGCCTGCCTTGCGGGGCTGGGTGACCTTGAACCGGCCGTAGCGGAAGTCGGCGGTGCGGGTCAGCTCGCTTCCGGGCGAGATCGCGCTCGTCAGCCGGACCCAGCTGTCCGTGACGTCGACCTCGGTGCCGGTCTCCAGGAGCGCCCCGGAGGTCGGCAGGGTCGTCCACGTCGACGAGCCCGGACGGCGGATCCGGACCGGTCGCGACGAGAGCGGCTCGAGGCTCACGCTCCGGCCGGCCGACGGGCGCGCGACGGGCGTCACCGATCCGACGCGGTCGCCGGGGCGGGTGTACCAGAGCGCACCGTCCGCGCCGGCGGCGAGGTCGAGCGGCGATCCGGAGCCCGGGAGCGGATAGCGGGAGTCGGCGCCCTCGACGGTGATCCGGCCGATCGAGTCGCGGCCGGCGCCGACGTCGGTGAACCAGAGCGCCCCATCGGGGCCGGCGGCGATGTCGCCCGGGACCGGGCCGCGGCCCGACAGCGGAAGGTCGCGCACCTGCAGCGCCGCGTCGATCCGACCGATCCGGGCCCGGCCCGGGGCGGTGAACCACGCCGCGCCGTCCGGGCCGATCGCGATGCCGCGCGGGGCCGATCCGGCGGGGACCGGCACGTGCGTGATCAGCGGATCGCCGCCGGCGACGGGCACGGCGCGGCCGATCGCGTCGGCGCCGGGCTCGACGAACCACAGGGCGCCGTCCGCCGCCGCGGTGATGTCGCCCGGCGCACGACCGGATCCGGCGAGGGACCAGGTCTGGACGACGCCGCGCGTGGCGCCGCGCTCGACCTCGGCCGCCGTCGGCGCGGTGATGCGGCCGATCCGGTCGACGTCGGGCATCGTGAACCACATCGCGCCGTCGCGTCCGGCGGTGATCCCGGCGGTCCGGCCGGCCACCGGGACCGGGTAGCGGGTGACGACGCCGTCGGTGGTCATCCGGGCGATGCCGCCCTCGGCGATCGTGTACCACAGCGCCCCGTCCGGGCCGGTCGCGATCCGGTCGGGCGTGAGCGGTGGCGCGGGGATGATCGTCGGCGGCGGCTGCGGGCCAACGGTCACGGGGGGTGGGTCGATGACCGTGTCGGGGACGTTGGCGGGATGCTCGACGATCGTCCCGTCGGTCGTGACCCGTCCGATCCTTCCGCTGCCCGGCTGGGTGAACCAGATCGCCCCGTCCGGTCCGGCGGTCAGCCCGGTCGGGTTCGCGCCCGACGACGGCGTGACGTGCTCCCGGGTCGTCGCGGCGTGGGTGGGCGCCGCCCCGAGCAGGCCGACGAGCCCGCCGAGCACGAGCGCGATGAGCGTGGTGGCGAACGGGCGGCGCGGCGCCGTCGTCGTGGGACCCGACTGCGACATGGACCGATCGTGGCGCGACGGCGGTCCGGCGACCGCGCCATCCGCCCCGTCGTGGGCGTGACCGTTGACGCGCTCACGCCCCACCGCGGTCACCCTCCCGCGCGGCGGCGCAGCGCGTCGAGGTCGTGGCAGACGATCGACCGTCGACCGGTCGTCACCCAGCCCAGGTCGCGCATCTGGTGCAGCGCGCGGGCGGTCGACTCGCGCGACGCCCCGACCCATCCGGCGAGGTCCTCCTGCGTCAGCGGCAGGTCGATCCGGGTGCCGCCGTCCGGGCCGACGGTCCCGAACCGGTCGCACAGCTCCCCGATCCGCAGGCTCAGGCGCCCGACGACGTCGTGCGACGCGTGCTCGACCCGCTTGCGGTCCGCGTCGCGCAACCGCTCGGCCAGGGTGCGCATGACGTATAGCGCGGCCTCGGGCACGGTGGTGACGTAGCCCAGGAAGTCGTCGGGGGCGATCGCGAGCGCTTCGACCGCGCCGAGGGCGGTGATCGTCGCGGAGCGGACCTCGCCGTCGATCGCGGACTGCTCGCCGACGAGGTCGCCCGGTCCGCGGACGGCGAGCAGCACCTCGCGGCCCTCGGGCGTGATCCGGGTGAGCTTGACGTGCCCGTCGGTGATGACGAGGACGCGGTCCCCGACCTGGCCGGCGTGGGCGAGCGCCCCGCCGCGCGGGAACCGGCGGGGCGTCGCGCGCCGCCGCAGCTCGCGGCGCTGCTCGTCGTCGAGGGCGTCGAGGAACGTCCGTCCGGCGACGGGGGGTGAGGGAGATCCCGGGACCGCGTTCGTCGCCACCGCCCGACCAGCGTACCGTGCACGCCGGTCGGGGGGTGAGGGAGATCCCGGGACCGCGTTCGTCGCCACCGCCCGACCAGCGTACCGTGCACGCCGGTCGGGGGGTGAGGGGCTCTGGGTCGTCCCGCCGGTCTGGAATGCTGGGCGGGCGGCCCGCCGACGACCCGGGCCGGACCGCACCGTGCACGACGACACCGCCCCGGACGACGCCCCGACCCCGCACGCCCTACGGGCCGCGCTGGCCGACGCGCTGGGCGACGGGGTGACGGTCGCCGACGTCCGCCCGCTGACCGGCGGGGCGTCGCGGGAGCTGTGGGCGCTGCGGGCGACCGTTCCGGACGGGGCGGCCCGCGACCTGGTGCTGCGCCGCGATCCGCCCGGGGATCCCGGGCCGAAGCAGCCGACGGTCGAGGCGGCGCTCCTGCGGGCGGCCGCCGACGCCGGCGTGCCGGTGCCCGACGTCGTCGGCGCGTGGACGGACGGGGGGCCGTTGGGCTCCGGCGGCCTGATCATGGAACTCGTCCCGGGCGAGGCCGCCGGTCGGCGGATCGTCCGCGACGACCGCGTCGCCCCGGTGCGGGAGCGGTTCGCGGAGCGGTGCGGCGAGATCCTCGCGGCGATCCACCGGATCCCCGTCGACGCGGTCCCGGGCCTGGAGCGTCAGGACCCGATCGCGGGCTGCCGTGCGCTGCTCGACGGCGTCGGCGAGCCGCACCCGGCGCTCGAGGTCGTCCTGCGGCGCCTGGAGCGCAACCGTCCCGACCCCGGCGCCCCGACGGTCGTCCACGGCGACTTCCGCGTCGGCAACCTCCTCGTCGAGCCGGACGGCATCCGCGCGGTGCTCGACTGGGAGCTCGCGTACGTCGGCGACCCGCTCGCCGACCTGGGCTGGCTCTGCGTCCGGGCGTGGCGGTTCGGCGGGGCCGGCGTCGTCGGTGGCATCGGCGACGCGGACCGGCTCCTCGACGCGTACCACCGGGCGGGCGGCCGACGCTACGACCGCCGCGAGCTGGGATGGTCGATCGCGCTGCAGACCGCGCGCTGGGGTGCGCTGTCGGTGATGCAGGCCGGGCGCCACCTGTCGGGGGCGACCCGGTCGATCGAGCTGGCCGCGATCGGCCGCCGGACCTGCGAGCAGGAGTGGGACGCGCTCGTGGCGCTCGACGCGGGCGTGGGGGAGGCGCGCCGGCTCGTGGCGCACGGGGCGGGCGCGGCGGACGACGTGGTGGCGGGCGGCGTCGCGCCGCACGCCCCGCACGACCGGCCCGACGTGCCCGAGATCCTCCGCACCGTCCGCGAGCACCTGGAGGCTCCGCCCGACGCGACGGACGGGTCGCGGGCCCGCTACGAGCGGATGATCGCGGTGAACCTGCTGGGCGTCGCCGAGCGCCAGCTGCCCCGGAGCGCCCGGGACGCTCGCGACCACGCCGCGTCGCTGCGATCGCTCGGGGTGGCCGACGACGCGGCGCTCGTCCGGGCGATCCGCGCCGGCGACCTGGACGACCGCGACGACGAGCTCCTCGCGTGGGCGGAGCGCACGGTGCGGACGAAGCTCGCGGTCGCGTCGCCCGGCTACGACGACTGACGGGCGACCGGGCGTGTCGGCGTGACCGTCAGCCGCAGTAGCGGCGCGTCAGGTCGCGCCACACCCGGCGGGGGACGACGCGCGCGGAGGGGGCCCGGCAGTCCGATCCGGCGTACAGCGCGCGGGCGTCACGTCGCCCGCTGAGCCGCAGGATCGCGATCCCGTCCGACGCGTAGCGCTTGCAGGACCGGTACCGGGCGTGGTTGAACCGTGCCGACACGTACCGCTTCGACACCGTCGACACGCGGATGACGAGGCAGCGCGCCGGGATGCTCCACGCGGTCGACACCCGGGCGCGCTCGGTCTTCGTCGGGGCGCGGTCCGCGCTCGCGGGTGGCGCGACGCCGAGCATGAGGACCAGGGGCAGGAGCAGGGCGAGGGCGCGGCGCATCGGCCGATCGTAGACCGCGGGCGGGGCGCCGGATCGCCCTGACGACGACGAAGCCGCCCGGGCGGGCGGCTTCGTGATCATGCCGGAGGAGGGACTCGAACCCCCGACACGCGGATTATGATTCCGCTGCTCTAACCGACTGAGCTACTCCGGCGGGGGCCGCGAGAGTGTAGATGATCAGGCCCGTGGACCTCCATGACCCCGACGACCCGCGGCTGCTCGTCGCCGTGCCCAACGTCAGCGAGGGCCGTGATCCCGCGGTCGTCTCGGCGATCGGGGACGCGTACGTCGCCGGTGGGGGCGGGGCGGTGCGGCTGCTCGACGTCCACGCCGACCCCGACCACCACCGGGCGGTGCACACGCTCGTCGGTCGGCCCGGCGCCCTGACCGACGCCCTCGTCGCCGGCGCGCGCGTCGCGATCGAGCGGATCGACCTGCGCACCCCGCGGGGGACGCACCCGCACGTCGGGGCGCTCGACGTCTGCCCGATCGTGCACCTCGACGACGCCCGCCGCGGCCTGGCGTCGCTCGAGGCGCTCGCGGTCGCGCACCGCCTGGGCGGGCTCGGCCTGCCGGTCCTGCTCTACGGGGCGCTCGCCGGGGGCCGGCCGCGGTCGGCGCTGCGCCGCGGCGGGATCGCCGGGCTCACCGCACGGATGGCGGCCGGGGCGGGGCACGCGACGTCCCGGGAGGCCGTCGACGGCGCGTCCGAGGCACCCGACCCGCTCCGACCGGAGTTCGGCCCCGACCGTCCGCACCCCACCGCGGGCGCCGTGCTCGTGGGAGCGCGTCCGCCGCTGCTGGCGTTCAACGTCGAGCTCGCCGCGCCCGCCGACCTCGACGTCGCCCGGCGGATCGCCACCCGGATCCGCGAAGGCGGCCCCGACGGCCTGCCGGGGGTGCGGGCGATCGGCTTGGAGCTCGACCGTCCCGACGGGCTCGCCGGAGACGCCGATCGCCGCCGTCCGACGCCGATCGCGCAGGTGTCGTGCAACGTCGAGGACCACCGGGCGGTGCCGCTCGCACGGCTCGTCGCCGCGGTGGCCGCTCAGGCGCCGGTGGCGGCCTGCGAGGTCGTCGGGCTGCCGCCCTCCGCGGCGTTCGACGGGTTCCCGGCCGACCTGCCGGTGCGGGGCAGGCGCACGCTCGAGGCCGCGGTGAGCGCCCGGGTGGGATGACCGTCCTCGCGACGGATCGGGGCGCTCTCTCCGGCGATCTGGCGTGACAGGAGCGCGCGCGCGGCGCCGGCGTCCCCACCGGTGACGGCGAGCGCCCACATGAGCTTGACCGTCGCCGCGTGGGTCATCACCCCGGGCAGGAACCGGACCCCGGCGCGCGTCATCGCCGGCAGCGACGGGTAGTACGACTCGACGGTCGCCGGCGACGCCCCCACGGTCGCGGCGACGACGCCGCCGCGATCGGTGACGAACCGGGCGAACCGGCTCACCGACGCGTCGTCGTCCCCGGTCGGCCCGGTGGCGCACGGGTAGAGTTGCAGCACGACGCCCCGCAGATCGCCCGCGACGACCGCCGCCTCGAGCGCCCCGAACGGCATCCCCGGATGGACCGACAGCTCGAGCACCCGCGGATCGAACCGCGACGACGCGTGCACCGCCGCCGGCAACGGGTCGGGCAGCGGCCACGGCGACAGGCGGCGCAGCCGCCCGCCGGCGACGACCGCGACCGGTCCGCCGTTGGGCGACACGAAGGCCGTGCCCGACGCGCGCTCCTTGCGCACCCGGGTCCCCAGGTGGACCGGTGCGTCGGCTCCCGGCGTGCCCGCGAACACGAGGTAGGCGCCCGGCGGCAGGGTCCGCAGCGCGACCATCGCGCAGCGGACGTTGTGGCGGGCGTCGCTGTCGGGGACGTCCGGTGGCACGTTGCTGCCGGTCAGGGCGATCGGCACCGCCAGGTCGGCGGTCGCGTACGCGAGCGCGGCGGCGGTGTAGGCCATCGTGTCGGACCCGTGCAGCACGCAGATCGCCTGCGCGCCACGGGCGACGAGGTCACGGCACGCCGTGGCGACGCGCTCCCAGTGCGCGGGCCGCATCTCCTCGGAGTGCAACTCGACGGGGCGGCGGACCATGAGCTGGTGCGGGCCGAACCCGGCCAGCGGACCGGCGAGCCAGCCCGGCATGCCCCGCGCGTCGGGCCCCCGCACCAGGCGCACGACGGCCGCGTCGTCGGGACCGGAGGAGCCGATCGTCCCGCCGGTCAGGACGAGGCCGAGACGATGACGGGCCACGACCACAGCGTACGGGGTGCCGGCGTCGTGGTCCCCCGACGACGGCGATGCCCGGCCCGCTACGGCGCGCGCGACGACGGAGCCGGGGCACCGTAGGGTCCGGGCGATGCGCGCCGCCGAGGAATCGCCCCTGTCCGCACCGGTCACCGGACAGGTGCTCCGGGTCGAGGTGGCCGTCGGCGACGTCGTCGACGCCGGGACCGAGATCGTCGTCGTCGAGTCGATGAAGTCAGAGTTCGCCCTCGTCGCCGAGCGGGCCGGCGCCGTGACGTCGCTGTCGGTGCGGGAGGGCGATGCGGTCACCGCCGGGCAGACGCTCGGCACGCTGCGGACGTCCGCCTCCGTCGCCGACGTCGCGCGGGACGAGCCGGCCGACGCGCCCGCCGACGCCGACCTCGACGCGATCCGGCCCGACCTCGCCGAGGTCCACGCCCGGCACGCCGTCACCCGCGACGACGCACGGCCCGCCGCCGTCGCACGGCGTCGCGCCCGCGGGCAGCGGACCGCCCGCGAGAATCTCGACGCGCTCTGCGATCCGGGCACCTTCGTCGAGGTCGGCCCGCTCGCGCTCGCGGCGCAGCGGTCGCGGCGCCCGCTCGAGGAGCTCATCGAGCGGTCGCCGGCCGACGGGCTCGTCTGCGGCGTCGCCCGGATCAACGGCGACGTCGTCCCCGACGACCGGGCCGACACGGTGGTGCTCGCCTACGACGCGACGGTGTTCGCCGGGACGCAGGGCGCGACGAACCACTACAAGAAGGACCGGATGCTCGACGTCGCCGGCCGACGGCGGCTGCCGGTGGTGCTGTTCGCCGAGGGCGGGGGAGGCCGACCGGGCGACGTCGACGTGCAGGGCGCGGCGCTCGACGTCCCGGCGTTCCAGCTCCTCGCCCGGCTCAGCGGCCTGGTGCCGCTGGTCGGCGTCGCCTCGGGCCGCTGCTTCGCCGGCAACGCCGCGCTGCTGGGCTGCTGCGACGTCATCATCGCGACGGAGGGCGCGACGATCGGCATGGGCGGGCCGGCGATGATCGAGGGCGGAGGCCTCGGCACGTTCACCCCAGACGAGGTCGGTCCGCTCGACGTCCAGGCGTCCAACGGCGTCGTCGACGTCGTCGTGGAGGACGAGGTCGAGGCGGCCGCCGTCGCCCGGCGCTACCTGTCGTACTTCCAGGGTCCGCTGGCGACGTGGCGGGCCCCGGACCAACGGGCGCTGCGCCGGGCGGTCCCGGAGCGACGAGTGCGCGCCTACGACGTGCGCACGGTGATCGAGGGGCTCGCCGACGTCGACGGATGGCTCGAGCTGCGGGCCGGGTTCGGTACCGCGATCGTCACCGGCCTCGTGCGGATCGAGGGGCGCCCGCACGGGCTCGTCGCCAACGACCCACGGCGGCTCGGCGGGGCGATCGACAGCGACGCCGCGGACAAGGCCGCCCGGTTCCTGCAGCTCTGCGACGCGCACGGGCTGCCGGTGGTGTCGCTGTGCGACACGCCCGGGTTCATGGTCGGCCCCGACGCCGAGCGCACCGGCAGCGTGCGCCACATGAGCCGGCTGTTCGTCGTCGGGGCCAACCTGACCGTGCCGCTGGTGACCGTCGTGCTGCGCAAGGCGTACGGGCTGGGCGCGATGGCGATGGCCGGCGGCAGCATGAAGGCCCCGCTGGCCACCGTCGGGTGGCCGACCGCCGAGATGGGGGCGATGGGCCTGGAGGGCGCGGTGCGGCTGGGGTTCCGGGCCGAGCTCGACGCGGTGACCGATCCGGCCGACCGTCGGGCGCTCTTCGACCGGATGGTCGACGCCGCGTACGAGCAGGGCAAGGGCCTGGCGTCGGCGTCGCGGTTCGAGCTCGACGACGTCATCGACCCGGTCGACACGCGTCGGTGGATCACCGCCGCGCTCGGGACCGCGGACCACGCGGCCCACCCGCGCGACACGGGACTGGTCGATCCGCGCAAGCGGCGGTCGCACGTCGACACGTGGTGATCCGGGGCCGCCCGGCGGTGGACCGGGGCCGTCGGGATCCCGGGACGCGGCAGGGCGGTCGTCCACGACGCGCGGACGGTGGGCGCCGGCCCCATGCCGCGACCGAACGTCGTGCCGATCGCACCAACGCGGCCGTGTCGCGGCTGGCAGGATGCGACCGGGTCGGACCGTCCGGGTCCGCCGGCACCGGAGCGAGGGGACCGCATGCAGGTCGACACGAACGACTACGCCACCACCGCGAGCGACGCCGCCGCCAACGCGGTCGCCGCCGAGCGCGCGGGCTACGGCGGCTGGTGGGCGCTGGAGACGCAGAACGACCCGTTCCTCGCGTGCGCGGTCGCGGCCGAGCGGACCGAGCGGATCGAGCTCGTCACCGGCATCGCCGTGGCGTTCGCGCGCAACCCGATGACCGTCGCCCTGCAGGCCAACGACGTGCAGCTCCTGTCCGGTGGGCGGTTCGTGCTGGGCCTCGGATCGCAGATCAAGCCGCACATCACCAAGCGCTACTCGATGCCGTGGTCGAAGCCGGCCGCGCGGATGCGCGAGTTCGTCCTGGCGGTGCGGGCGATCTGGAAGGCGTGGGAGACCGGCGAGCGCCTGGCGTTCCGCGGCGAGTTCTACTCCCACACGCTCATGACCCCGTTCTTCGACCCGGGGCCCAACCCGCACGGCAACCCGCCGATCGTCCTCGCGGCCGTCGGTCCGCTCATGACCGAGGCGGCGGGCGAGGTCGCCGACGGGATGCTCTGCCACCCCTTCAACTCGGAGCGCTACGTCCGAGAGGTGACGCTGCCGGCGATCGCGCGCGGCCGGGCGAAGGCCGGCCTGCCCGCCGAGGGGTTCGGGCTCTCCGCCCCGGGGCTCGTCGCGATGGGCGACACCGACGAGGAGCTCGACGCGGCGATCGACAAGGTCCGCCGCCAGATCGCGTTCTACGGGTCGACGCCCGCGTACCGGCCGGTGCTCGACCTCCACGGATGGGGCGACCTGCAGGAGCGGCTCAACGTCATGACGCGCGAGAGCGCGTGGGAGCGCATGCCCGACATCGTCGACGACGAGGTCCTGCGGACCCTGGCGGTCGTCGGGACGCCCGAAGAGGTCGTCACGGAGCTCCAGCGGCGCTACGGCGGGATCGCCACCCGGATCCCTATCCAGCTGCCGACCGACGACCCGGACCGGACGAAGGCCCTGCTGGCCGTCCTCGAGGGCTAGCCGCGGTCCGGGGCGGCGCCCGTCCCCGGGGCCGACGTGTCCGACGCGGGGGACGTGGGCTCCGCGGCGCCGTCGCCACCGCGGCCGAGCCCGGTCCACAGCAGGTCGATACCGGCGTCGATCAGCACGTGCTGCGGCGTGGCGTCGTGCTCGTGCCACCACGACGCCGCGCCGGTGAGGGCGCCGATGAGCATCTCGACGATGATCCGGCCGCGGTCGCCGTCGAACGGGATCCCCGCCTCGGCGGCGTCGCGCTCCAGCAGCGCCGCGACCGCGGCGGTGCGGTCCTCGCGGAACCGTCGCCAGCTGGCGTCCAGGTCCGGGTCGCCGTGGGTCGTCTCGTCGAACAGCAGCCGCCACGCGTGCGGGTGCGCCCGGGCGAACCCGAGGACGGCGGCCATCGTCGCCCGCATCCGCTCCTCGGCCGTGCCGTCGCCGACGATCCGGGCGGCGACGTGGGCCATGAACGCGGCGTGGTCGGCGTCGACGACCGCGAGGAACAGCGCCTTCCGCGACGCGAAGTGGTCGTAGAGCACCGCGCGGGTGACGCCGGACGCGGCGGCGACGTCGGCCATCCCGGTGGCGCCGTACCCGGACGTGGCGAACGTCGACCGGGCGGCGTCGAGGATCCGCTCGCGTCGCGCGGCGCCCGAGAGGCGTCGTCGGGGGCGCCGCTCGCTGTCGGAGGACACGGCCACGGGCCGAGCATACCGCCGGCGTTGACAACCGACACTCGTGTCGGTTAGCGTCGGCCCGCCAGCGGAGGGAGAGGGAGCATGGGCACCACGGGGGGATCCGACACCGGTCGCGCGGCGACGCCGTCCGGACCACGCAGCACGACGCGTCGCCGGTTCGTCCGCGACGCCGGGGCGCTCGGCCTGGGGGCCGCGGCGGCGTCGAGCCTCATGGCCGTCCCGGCGCGCGCCCAGCGCTCCGGGGGCGACGGGCGTCGCGTCGCGGTGCTCGGCGGAGGCATGGCCGGGCTGACGGCCGCCCACGAGCTCGTCGAGCGCGGGTTCGACGTCACCGTCTACGAGCGCAACGCGCTGGGCGGCAAGGCCCGCAGCATCCCGGTCGCGGGCACCGGTCGCGACGGCCGACGCGACCTGCCCGGCGAGCACGGGTTCCGGTTCTTCCCCGGCTTCTACCACCACGTCCCCGACACGATGCGGCGGATCCCGTTCCCGGGCAACTCCGACGGCGTCGGCGGCAACCTCGTCGCCGCGACCGGCGGCAAGTTCCTGCGTTCCGACGGCCGGGCCGACCAGGGGATCTTCGGCCTCATCCCCGACCCGGTCGGGCTGCTCACGATCGACGGGCTGCGCCGGCAGCTCACCGACTGGCTGTCGGGTCGCGGGGTGCCCGTCCACGAGCTGGCGTACTTCGTCACCCGGATCCTCGTGTTCATGACGAGCTGCGACGACCGACGCTACGGCCAGTGGGACGGCGTGTCGTGGTGGGACTACGTCAAGGCCGACGGCATGTCGCAGGACTACAAGACCGTCGTCGCCGCCGGGATGACCCGCAGCGTCGTCGCGGCGAAGGAGACCGTCGCCAGCGCCCGCACGATCGCGAACATGGCCGAGGCGTTCCTCTTCAACGCCATGCAGCGCGGCAACGACGGCGCGCTGGACCGCGTGCTCGACCTGCCGACGAACGAGGCGTGGATCGACCCGTGGGTCGTGCACCTCGAGTCGCTCGGCGTGAAGTTCGTCGTCGGGCAGGCGGTCGACGCGCTCGACGTCGAGGGCGGCCGGATCGTGTCCGCCCAGGCCCACGACGCCAAGCGCGACCGCTACCGGATCGACGCCGACTGGTTCGTCCTGGCGGTGCCGGTCGAGCGCGCGGTGAAGCTCCTGTCGCCCGCGGTGCTCGCCGCCGACCCGAGCCTGGAGGGGATGCACGCGCTCGAGCCCGACTGGATGGTCGGGATCCAGTACTTCCTCAAGCGGCCGGTCGACCTCGCCCACGGCCACATGACGTTCATCGACTCGCCGTGGGCGCTCACCGCGCTCACCCAGGGGCAGTTCTGGGAGGACCGCGACTTCAAGCGCGACTACGGCGACGGGACGGTCGTCGACTGCCTCTCGATCGACATCTCCAACTGGGACGCGAAGGGCGTGCTGTACGGCAAGCCCGCCAAGGAGTGCGACCCGCAGCAGGTCGCGGCCGAGGTGTGGGCGCAGATCAAGCGCCACGACACCGCCGGAGCCCAGCTGCCCGACGACATCGTCCACTCGTGGTTCCTCGACCCGGGGATCGTCTGGAGCGCCAAGCGGGGGCGCAACCGCAACGTCACGCCGCTGCTCGTCAACACCGCCGGATCGTGGGTCAAGCGCCCCAAGGCCCGCACGGCGATCCCCAACCTCTTCCTGTCCGGCGACTACGTGCAGACGAACGTCGACCTGGCGACGATGGAGGGCGCGAACGAGTCGGCGCGCGCCGCCGTCAACGCGCTGCTCGACGCCTCCGACAGCAACGCCGAGCGGTGCCGCATGTACCAGCTGTACCGCGCGCCGGAGTTCGAGGCGCTCAAGGCGATCGACGCGACGCTCTACGCCGCCGGGCAGAAGAACCTGCTCGACCTCTGAGCGACCGACGCCCGAGCGCGCGAGCACCCACGTGGCCACCACCATCCCGCCCGGACGGGCGGCCGACGCCGCTCGTCCGGGGGCGTCCGTCGGGCGTGCGACCGCGACGACCGGGCCGTCCGAGACGGTCGACGTCGTCGTCGTCGGCGCGCGCTGCGCCGGCTCGGCGACGGCGATCGCGCTGGCCCGGGCCGGACGTCGGGTGGTGGCGCTCGACGTCGCGCGGTTCCCCGCCGACACCCTGTCGACCCATCTGCTGTGGCCCGCGGGCCTCGCCGAGCTGCGGGCCCTGGGGGCGCTCGACCGCGTGCGGGCGCTCGGGGCGCCGCCGTTGCCGGTCGCCTACGCCGGTGCGGGGGACGTCGCGGTCCGCGGTGGCTACACCCCGGTCGACGGGATCGACCACGGCATGTGCGTCCGCCGGACCGGGCTCGACGCGGCGCTCGTCGAGACGGCTCGCGACGCGGGGGCCGAGGTCCGCGACGGGGTGCGGGCGACCGACGTTATGCGGGACGACGACGGACGCGCCGTCGGCGTCCGGTGGCGCGACCGCGACGGTGGCGAGGGGACCGTTCGCGCCGCGCTCGTCGTCGGGGCCGACGGCCGACGCAGCACCGTCGCACGGAGCGTCGGGGCGGACGTCCCGTACCGCGACGCCCCGAGCGGACGGGCCTGCTTCTACGCATACTGGAGCGATCCGCATCCCGAGTGGCGCCACGTCGCCGCGCAGTGGCGCGAGGGTCGCGAGCTCGGGACCGCGTTCCCGTGCGACGGCGACCGGACCCTCGTCCTCGTCCAACCGCCGATGACCCGACGCGACGCGTTCCGCGGCGACGTCGCGGCGGCGTACGAGGCGACGGTCGCGTCGATCCCGGGCCTGGCGGAGCGGCTGACCGGCGCCGAGCGGATCACGCCGGTCCGCTCGGCGACCGACATCGCGTCGTACTTCCGCCACTCCTCCGGTCCCGGGTGGGCGCTCGCCGGCGACGCCGGGCACTTCAAGGACCCGGTCACCGCCCAGGGCATCCGCGACGCGCTGCGCTACGGCCGGCTGCTCGGCGAGGCGGCCGCGCCGGCGCTCGACGACCCGGCGGCGCTGGACGCCGCCGTCGCCCGGTGGGAGCGGGGACGCGAGCGCGACTGCCTCGAGGTGTTCCAGTGGACGAACGGCCTGGCCCGCGGTCGGGCGATGAGCCCGCTCGAGGTCGAGCTGTACCGGGCGGCGGAGCGCGACGCCACGCTGGCCCGGGCGATGCTCGACGTCTTCTCGCGCTCGCGGACGCCGTCGAGCGTCGTCGGACCCGGTCGTGCGCTGCGACTGCTCGCCCGGATGGTCGCGCGGCCGGGCACGCCGCGACGCCCGGTGCTCGCGAGCGTCGCCGACGAGCTGGCGACGGCGGCCCGCGACGCCCGGGAGCGGCGGCGGGTGCTCAGGCCGACGCGGACGCGGCGCGCTCGGCCTCGAACGCCAGCAGGGCCCGCTTGACGTCGACGCCCCAGCGGTAGCCCCCGAGCCCGCCGCCGGTCGGCAGCACCCGGTGGCCGGGGACGAACGGCGCCACGCGGTTGCGCGAGCACGCCTGCCCGGCGGCCCGCGACGCGTTGGGGGACCCGGCCTCGGCCGCCAGCGCCGCATAGGTCCGGGTCTCGCCGGCCGGCACCCGTCGCAGCCGCGCCCGCATCCGGGCCACCGGCCGCGTCGGGTCGGCGTCCTGCACCACCGGCACGTCGTCGAGCGCGCCGAGGTCGCCGGCGAGGTACGCCTCGACCGCCCGGACCGCCGTCGTCGTCGGCCCGCCCGGCGCGTCGTCGTGGATCGTCGGCGCGCCGTCGGCGGACGAGCGCCCGGGCGGGAGGAGCGCGACGAGCAGGTCGGTGTCGGTGGTGAACCCGCTGGCGCGCACCGCCCCGTCGGCGTCGGCCAGGACGGTCAGGGGCCCGGCGGGGGTGGGGACGGTCGCGCGGTACAACGGGGTCATCTGGGGGCCTCCGGGGTGGGAACGACGGAAGGGGACGTACGGCTCGCCGGGCTCGCGGCCGCGTCGGCGGTCCACAGGTGCTGGGCCGCGTAGGAGCGCCACGGCGCCCAGGCCGCCCCGTGGGCCGTCAGGCGCCGGGCGTCGCCGGGCAGGCCGAGCGCGGCCGCGGCGCGCCGCACGCCGAGGTCGCCCGCCGGAAGGACGTCCGGGTCGCCGAGCGCGCGCATCGCGACGTACGACGCCGTCCACGGGCCGATGCCCGGCAACGCGAGGAGCCTGGCGCGCACCTCGTCGGGCGGGGCTCCTCCGTTCAGGTCGAGGTCGCCCGACGCGACCGCGGTTGCGAGGGCGCGCACCGCTGCCGCCCGCGACCGAGGCATCGGCAGCGCGTCGTCCGGCAGCTCGGCCACGACCGCGGGGGAGGGCAGGAGCCGCAGCGGCCGACGCCCGGCCTCGCCGTCGACGTGGCCGGCGTCGTCGGGATCCGCCGCGTCGGGCGCCGGGGTCCCGTACCGCCCGACGAGCTGCGCGAGGACCGTCCGCGCGGCGGCGACCGACACCTGCTGGCCGATCGTCGCGCGCAGCGACGCCTCGAACCCGCACACCGTGCCGGGCGTCCGCAGGCCGGGAGTGGCTCCGACCAGGGGCCGCAGCACCGGATCGGCGGCCAGGTGCCCGTCGACCGCGACGGGGTCGGCGTCGAGGTCGAGCAGCCGGCGGCAGCGGGCGACGGCGGCGGCGAGGTCGCGCAGGTCGGTCAGGCGCAACGTGCAGGTCACCGCGGTCGCGCCCGGACGCAGGTCGCACACGCCGGGTCCGTGAGGCAGGGCGAGGCTCCGCCGGTACGCCCCGTCCGCGGTCGTGCGCTCGAGGCCGTCGACCGCCCGATCGGCGAGGTGACGGAGCAACGGGCCGGACGCCAGCGGCGTGCGGTGCGCCAGGCGCACGGTCACGGTGCCGGGCGTCGCGGCACCCGCGCCGGCAGCGCGTCGCAGCCCGCCGGGGCTCGTCCCGAACGTGTCGCGGACGGTGGCGTCGAGCTGGCGCGCGCTGCCGAACCCGGCGGCGCACGCGACGTCCGCGAGCGGCATCGTCGTCGATTCGAGGAGGAGCGCGGCGGTCCGTGCCCGCTGGGCCCGCGCGAGCGCCGTCGGTCCCGCGCCGAGCCGCTCGACGAGGATCCGCCGCAGCTGCCGCTCCGAGTACCCCAGGCGCGACGCCAGGCCGGGCACCCCGCCGCGGTCGACCTCGCCGTCGGCGATGAGGCGCATCGCCCGGGCGGCGACGTCGCCGCCGACGTCCCACTCCGGCGCCCCCGGCACGGCCTCGGGCCGGCAACGGCGGCACGCCCGGAACCCGGCCTGCTGCGCCGCGGCGGCGGTGACGTAGAACCGGACGTTGCGGCGTAGCGGGGTGCGGGCGGGGCAGGACGGCCGACAGTAGATGCCGGTCGACGTCACCGCGGTGAAGAACCGACCGTCGAACCGCCGGTCACGGCCGCGCACCGCGGCGTAGCGGTGCTCGAACTCGGCGTCGGCGGTCGGGGTCATCCCGTCGATCGTGTCACGGTCGGCCACCGTCCACCGGCGGAAATCGGACATCACCGTGGATGCCCGTCGCGGTGCGATGATCCGGCGCGCGCACGTCGGGCCGCCCGGCCACCGGCGGCGTCGAGAGCCGGGACGGGACGATGGGACTACTCAGAGGCAAGCCGAAGGCGACCGTCGAGGTCACGCCCACGACGGTGGTCGCGGGCGGGACGGTCCGGGCACGGGCCTCGTTCGGTCGCGCGGACGGTCGCACGCGGGGCGCGAGGATCGAGCTGCTCTACCGCAATACGCGGCGCGAGGACTCCACCGACGCGGACGGCGACGCGTCGACGTCGACGGTGACGAGCAGCGTCAAGGTCGACGTCCACCACGTCTCCATGGACGACGGGGACGTCGACGTCGAGCTCGTGGTCCCGGCGGACGCGCCCGGAACGGCGGAGAAGACCGTCGCCTGGCAGGTCCACGCCGTGGTCGACCGGCGCATGGCGCTCGACACGAAGGCGAAGGCCGACATCGTCGTGCTCTCCCCGCCGGGCCCGCTCGCGTCGTGGGCGAGCGCCCCCGCCGAGGTGACGGTGCCGTGGTCGATGGTCGTCGAGCCGTCGACCCGCGTCGTGCGGCCCGGCGACCGGATTACCGGCCGCCTGTCGATCACGCCGTCCGAGCGGGTGAAGTGCCGGGCCGTGAGGGTGCAGCTGCGACGGTTGCGCGTCGACCCCGACGGCAACCGCACGGTCGAGGTGGAGCCGAAGGTCGACCTCGCGGGAGCGACGACGTTCACCGCCGGCGAGACGGTCTCCTACCCGTTTGAGATCGCGGTGCCCGAAGACGCCGCGCCGAGCTTCCGCGCGCAGCACAACCACCAGCACTGGTACCTGGAGGGCGTCCTCGACCAGCGGCTGTCGAAGGATCCGCGGGTGATCTGCGAGATCGTCGTCCACACCGCCTGAGCGTCGCCGTGCGTCCGATCATCACCACCGCGTTCATGTCCCTCGACGGCGTCGTCGAGGCCCCGGGCGGCGAGCCCGGCCACCGCAGCAGCGGCTGGACGTTCAAGGACGTCGAGTTCCGGCCCGAGGCGTACGAGCTCAAGGGCCGCGAGCAGGAGGAGGCGTCGGCGATGCTCCTCGGCCGCGTGAGCTACGAGGCGTTCTCGACGGCGTGGCCCGCCATGACCGACGAGTTCCCGCGCTACAACGCGATGCCGAAGTACGTCGTGTCGACGACCCTGACCGAGGACGACTTCGTCGACGACTGGGGCCCGACGACGATCCTGCGCTCGCTCGACGAGGTTGCGGCGCTCCGGCGCACCGACGGCGGGCCGATCTCGGTCCACGGCAGCGCCACGCTCAACCGGGCGCTCGAGGACGCGGGCCTCGTCGACCGGTACCACCTGCTCGTCTTCCCCACGATCCTCGGAGCCGGCAAGCGGCTGTTCAGCGCCACCGACAAGGACAAGCGGATGCTCCGGCTCGTCGAGAGCGAGGCCTACGCCAACGGGATCCAGAAGCTCGTCTACGACGTCGTGCGCTGAGCGCGCGCGACGATCCGTCGCCGCACGACGAGGATCGCCGCGATCACCGCGGTGAGCAGCAGCGCGTTGAAGCCGTGCGCCCACGACCAGCCGCCGGCGACCGCGTCGCGCACGGCGTCGAACGCCCCCGGCGCGGCGTCCGGGGCGTGCGCGACCGCGCTGCCGGCGGCGGGGGACGCCCGTGCCTGCTCGGCGACGTCCGCCAGGGCCGGGGCCCCGTCGACCGCGCCCCGGTAGGCGAGGTTGAACGCCGACCCGGTGATCGCCAGGCCGAACGCGGCCCCCATCTCGCGGGCGACGTCGTTGAGCGCCGACGCCAGGCCGGACTTCGCCGCCGGCAGCGCGTCGACGATGAGCTGCGTGGCGGGGCCCTGACCCAGGCCGATGCCGACCCCGAAGAGGAGCGTCGCGACGAAGACGACCGACAGGCGCTCCGTCATCCCGGCGAGCGCCAGCGCGACGAGCCCGACGACGAGCAGCACGAGGCCGAGGACCGCGACCTGCCCGGTCCCGACCCGGGACGCGAGCGCCGGACCGAGCAGCGCGCCCGGGATGATCGTGATCCCGGCGCACGCGATGAGCACCGACGTCAGCAACGGCCCGTAGTCGAAGACGAACGCGTTGTACTGGAAGCTCAGCATGTACCAGCCGTAGGAGATGGCGAACATCGCGCCGACGGCGACGAACCCCAACGCGACGCGGGGCCGCAGGAACACCCCCAGGTCGAGCAGCGGCTCCGCGGCGGTGAGCGACCGGGCGACGAACCCGATCGACGCGATCGCCCCGACGCCCCACGGGACGAGGACGATCGGGTGGACGACGCCGTGGGCCGGGATCTCGACGATCCCGAAGACGATCGTCCCGATCGCGACGGCGACGAGCGCCGATCCGACGACGTCGATCGACGGCGGGTCGTCGTCGCGCGTCTCGGGCACCCAACGCACGACGGTGAGCGCCGACACCGCGGTGAGCGCGGCGATGACGAGGAACATCGCGTCGCTGCCGGACGCCTCCACGCAGATCCCGGCGACGACCATGACGAACGCCCCGCCGGTCATCGCCGCGCCCGCCCACAGCGCCACCCCGAGCGCCCGCCGTCGCTCGCCGAGCAGCTCGGTCATCGTCGCGAGCGTTCCGGGGAACGCGATCGCCGCTCCGACGCCGCCGATGATCCTGGCCCCGATGAGCTGGGTCGCGTCGGTCGCCAGCGGCGACACGAGCAGCGACACGACCATGATCGACAGGCCGACGATGAGCCCGGTGCGCCGGCCGTAGCGGTCGAGGGCGGCGCCGCACGGCAGCAACAGCGCGGCGAGCACCACGGGGACGGCGTCGGCGATGAGCGTCAGCTCGGTCTGGGTCGCCCGCAGCTCGACCGCGAGCGTCGGCAGGGCGGCGATGACGAACGTCGCCGTGCCCATGACCATGAGCGTCGCGCCGATCACGGCGACGATCGCCGGATGCGCGAGGGAGACCCCGTCGGGCTCCTCCGCAGAAGTGATAGTCGGCACGCTCACTTGGGTATCGTAGCGGCATGGACGACGGAGGGGATCCCGCAGGGGACGACCGGGACCGGGCGGCGGGGGAGGGGCCGCGGCCGCTGCGCCGCGACGCGGCCCGCAACCGCCGGAGGATTCTCGACGCCGCCGCCGTCGTCCTGGCCGAGAAGGGGCACGCGGCGACGTTCGACGAGATCGCGGAGCGGGCCGGCGTGGGCGTCGCCACGGTCTACCGCCGGTTCGCGACGAAGGCCGGGCTCGTCGACGCGCTGTTCGAGCGCCAGGTCGCCGAGCACCGTCGGATCATCGACGAGGCGCTCGAGGTCGCCGACCCGTGGGACGGCTTCGTCCACTACGTCGTCGGCGTCATGGACGGCCACGCGACGAGCCGGGCCCTCAACGAGATCTTCCTCGGCGCCGGCACGAGCGAATCCGACGCGGTCGAGCGGGGACGGGCCGAGATGCAGCCGCGGATCGACCGGCTCGTGCGCCGGGCCCGGGACGCCGGCGCGCTGCGCGACGACGTGACGGCGATCGACGTCCCGATCCTCCTGTTCATGGTCGGGATGCTCTGCGACCGCCTGCGCTACGTCGCCGGCGATGCGTGGCGCCGGGCGCTCGTCGTCGTCCTCGACGGGCTCCGCGCCGACCCGTCCGGCCCGTCGCCGATGCCCGTCCCGTCGCTGGACGCCACGGACCTCATCGGCGCGATGGCCCGTTGGCGCCCCGAGCGGTGACGGCGGGCGACGATCCGATCTCCGTCCAGAGCGCTCCGATCGGGCCGCCGATGTGTCGAATCCCATGACATGACGTCCTCCTCGCTTCCCGTCACCGGTCCGTTGGGGCTCGTCGCGTCGGCCTCGGTCGACCGGGACGACCTCGACACGTGGCCGTCGAGCCTGGCGCTCGCCGCCCGCGCCTCGACCCGCTCGGCGGCGCTCGGCACGCTCGGCGGCATGGCGCTCGTCGCCGCGGTCGGCGGGCTCGGCGGCCTGCTCGGCTGAGCAGGGCGCGCCGCCGCCGCGGCCCGCGCCCCGACGGTCGGGTCCCCGCGACGGCCCGGGCCCCGACGGTCAGGCCGCCGTCGCGGCCCCGACCTGCGCGTAGACCTCGGCCTCGAGCGCCTGGAACGTGCCGACGACGCCCTCGTCGTAGAACGGCAGGACCTGCGTCAGCAGGATGCCGCCGACCCCGGAGGCGCGGTCGATCCAGTAGTAGAGGTTGAAGAGCCCCGCCCAGTCGCCGGATCCCGCCCGCCGCATCCCGGGGACGTCCTCGAGCACGAGGTGGAACCCCAGGCCCCACGTGTCGGCGACCGGGAACGGCGGCACGTCGTTGGCGAGCGCCGGATCGGCGCTCTTCAGGCCCCCGGTCGGCATCGGCACGCCGGCCAGCTGGTCGGAGAACGCCAGCTCGACGGTCTCCGGCGCGAGGATCCGTCGCCCGTCGAGCTCGCCGCCGCGCAGCAGCGCCCGGATGAATCGCCCGTACCCGGACGCGGTGCCGACGAGGCCGTGCCCGCCGGCCCACCACTCGGGCTCGGGCGCCAGGTCCAGGTCGGTGATCGCGAGCCCGCCGTCCGGCGTGCGGGCGTGTACCGGCATCGTGCGGGTCCGCTGCTCGTCGGTGGGGGAGAACGTCACGTCGTCGATCCCCAGCGGCTCCAGCACGTGCTCGCGGAGGTACGCGTCCAGGGGCTGGCCGGACACCTGCTCGACGGCGAGGCCGAGCCAGTCGGTGCTCGTGCCGTAGTCCCAGATCGTGCCGGGATCGGACGCGAGCGGCACGTCGGTCAGCGCGGCCCGGCGGCCGGTGAGGATGTGGGGCGTGCCGGTGACCTCGTGGTAGCGCGCGACGTCCGCGTTCGTGAAGAAGTACGTCAGGCCCGAGCTGTGGGTCAGCATTTCGCGGACGGTCGGCGGTCGCGACGGGGCGCGCAGGATCGGCGTGTCACCGTCGAACCCGTCGAGCACCCGCAGCTCGCCGAACTCGGGCACGATCGACGTGATCGCGTCGTCCAGGCCGATCCGGCCCTGCTCGACGAGCTGCAGCGCCGCGATGCTCGCGAACGCCTTCGTCGTCGACGCGTAGCGGAACAGCGTCGCGTCGTCGACGGCGGGGCCTCCGTCCCGCAGCACGCCGGCGCTGCCCTCGTACAGCGTGCCGTCGCGGTCGGTGACGACGACCGAGACGCCGGGCACGTGCCCGGCCGACACGGCGGCGTCGAGGATGGCGTCGAGGCGGGACGTGTCGAACGGCATGTGCGGATCCTCCACCACCACGGCGGCGCGGCGGGGAATCTTGTGGTGGGCGGTGGGCGGTAGCCTCGCGCCACGATGGCGCTCTTCAGTCGCAGGCCCGACGTGTCGCTCGACGTCTCCCCGGGAACCGTGGTCGCGGGGGAGGCGGTGCGGGCGCGGGTGACCTTCGGCGCCCCGGACGCCAAGACCCGTGGTGGTCGCGTCGAGCTGCTCTACCACAACACGTACCGCGAGGAGGAGCGGGACGACGACGTGGTGCGCCGGACGACGATCGGCGACCGCACGCACACGCAGGTCGGCTCGCGCTCGCGCACCGTCACCACGACGTCGCCGGTCGTCGTCGTGTCGCAGCAGGTCCCGGTCGAGGAGGGCACGATCGAGGTCGATCTGCCGGTGCCGCCGGACGCCCCGGGCACGACGTCGTCCAAGGCGATCGCGTGGGAGGTGCGGGCGATCGTCGACCGCAAGCTCGGCATCGACGCGGTCGCCAAGGCGGAGGTCACGGTGCTGACCCCGCCGACGCAGCACGCGTCGTGGGCGAGCTCCCCGGTCGAGTCGACGGTGGCGTGGGCGCTGTCGATCGAGCCCGCGTCGCGCGTCGTGCGGGCCGGGGACGAGATCACCGGGCACCTGCGGCTCACCCCGGCCGAGGCGCTCGAGGTGCGGGCGATCCGCGTCCAGCTGCGACGCGTCCGCTTCGACCCCGACCGCAACACGACGTCCGACGACGGCATCCGGGTCGAGCTCGCCGGCCGGACCACGCTCGTCGCCGGGCAGACGACGCAGCTGCCGTTCTCGATCACGGTCCCCGGCGACGCCGACCCGACGTTCCGCGCCGAGCACAACCACCACCACTGGTACCTGGAGGGCGTCCTCGACCAGCGACTGGCGAAGGACCCGCGGGTGACGAGCGAGATCGTCGTCCACACGGGCTGAGCGGCGCGCCATCGGTCGGCGGCGCGGAGGCGTCAACGCATGTTGGCGATGATCGACGCCCGCGCGTCCTGCATCCGCTTGACGAAGTCCGTCATGACGTCGAACGCCTCGTTGCGCTTGTTCGTCAGCGACTGCAGCCGCAGCATCTCCAGCTGCTGGCCTCCGCTCGCGTCGTCGACGAGCGCCTTGATCCGGGCGATCGCGGCCCGCACGTCGGCCAGGGTCGTGACGTCCGGGGGATCGGTGATCCCCGCCTCGTCGGCGGCCGTGCGCACCGCGGCGGTGAGCGTCGGCCATGCGCCGTCCGTTCCGGTCGGCGTGGTCGCGGCGGCCCCCGCCGGGAACGCCGCCTCGAGGACGGCCAGCCGCGACAGCACCACGTTCAGCCGGGCGATCCGCTGGTTGCGTGCCTGCACCGCGGCGAGCTGCTCGCGCAGCTGCTCGTCCAGCAGCCGGGTCCGCTGCTCCTGGACCATGCGGAGCATCGTCTCGATGTCCATGGGGCCGACGAGCTCGGTGGGGATGATCGGGGTCGTGCCCGACGTCTGGATCCTCGTCGTCCGCGTGGGGGTGCGGGTGAGCCGTCGCGGGGCGGCGGCGCGACGACGCAGTCGGTCGGCCTCGCGGCGCACGAGGCGGGTGACGGCCCGCTCGCCGGTCGTCAGGACGCCGCTGCGGCCCAGGCGTGCGGTGTTGAACACCCCGTAGCCGGACCCTCCGTCGGCGTCGATCGTCCACGGGCCGGACAGGCCGGTCTGGACCGATCCGTCGAACACCGCGTCGCGCACGCTCGCACGGGTGACGCCGCCGCGTCGGCCGGCCCGGTCGATCGCCCGCAGCAGGGCGGTCATCCCGTTGTGGGCGAACACCGTGAACGCCGCCGGTCGGCGGCCGAGCCGGTGGGTGCGACGGGCCCGCGGGTCGGCGTGGGCGGCGGGCGTCGTCAGGCGCATCACGGAGCGGGCGGCGCCGAGCCGCCGCGCGAACGCGTCGTTGGCGAGCGCCTCGCCCCCGAGCACGAGCGTCCTCGGCGACGCGGCGTGCAGTGCCCGGATGACCTTGGCGGCCCCGCTGGACGGCGACCCGCCGTACACGACGGCGTGGGGACGCCGGGCCCGGACGGCCCGGACGGCGGCGGCCAGGCCGTGACCGGAGGGGGAGACGACGCGACGTCCCACGACGCGGACGCCGCGCCGGGCGCCGTCGGCGGCGAAGGACCGGGTGAGCCCCCGCCCGTACAGCCCGTCGTCGTCGACGACCATGACGCTCCGCCGGACGCCGAGGCTCCGGGCGTACGTCACGAGCGCCGCACCCTGGCGGGCGTCGTCGGGGATCGGACGGAAGAACGTGCGCACGCCGCTCGGCTGCAGCTCGCCCGCCCGGTCCGGCGCGGTGAGCTCGGTGGCGGTGCTGACGGGGGAGAGGTGCGCGAGGCCGGCCCGGTTGACGATCGGCATCGCCAGGGCGGTCGCCTCTGAGTCACCCTCGCCGACGTAGGCGATCGCCGTCGGATCGGCGGCGGCGCGCCGGGCGTTGGCCCGCACCTTGGTGGCGTCCCACCGGTCGCCGGTGGCGTCGTCGAGCCACACGAGCCGGATGCGGTGGCCGCCCGCCCGCGATCCCCGTGCCGTCGTCGCCGCGCGCAGGCCGCGCGCGATGAGCGCCGCCGACGGCGCCGCACGGCCCTGGCGGGGCAGGCTGACGTAGATCCGGGCGACCGGTGACGCGGTCCGGTCCGCGGCGGTCGCCTGGGACGATGGCGCCGCCCCGGCCGGCGCGCCGGCCCCGGTGAGGAGCAAGGCGGTGGCGAGGGCTCCGACGGACGCGACGACGCGGGTGGGGGAGGCCATCCGAGGAGTCTCGCCCGTCGTGCCGCCGTTCGGGAGGGAGACGGACGGACGTCCGGCGCCGGCCGGTCAGGCCTTCTTCACGACGCTCGACTTGAGCTGCATCGCGCCGAACCCGTCGATCCGGCAGTCGATGTCGTGGTCGCCGACCCCGTCGACGAGCCGGATGTTGCGGACCTTCGTCCCGGCCTTGATCGGGGCGGAGCTCCCCTTGACCTTGAGCGTCTTGACGACGGTGACGGTGTCGCCGTCGGCCAGGACGTTGCCGACCGCGTCCCGGATCTCCGGGGTGGTCGCGGCGTCCTCGTCGGCGTCGGTGGCGGGGACCCACTGGTGCGCGCACATCGAGCAGACGACGAACCCGTCGAGCTCGTAGGTGTGCTCGCTGGAGCACTCGGGGCAGCGTGGTTCTTCGGTCTCGGACATCGGGCGGGACCCTAGACGAGCGCCGGCGCCCGGAGCCGGCCGTGATAGGACGGTGGCCGATGACGTCGACGCCGCGCGAGCCGACCGACTGCCCGTGCGGGTCGGGGGAGACGTACCGGTCCTGCTGCCGCCGGCTGCACCGCGGCCGCCGACTCGGCCTCGTGACGGCGCCGACCGCCGAGCGGCTGATGCGCAGCCGCTACGCCGCGTTCGCGGTCGGCGACGCCACCTACCTGGTGGAGACGTGGCACCCGTCGACGCGCCCGCCGACGTTGCGCCTGGACGACGACGTCGAGTGGTGCGGCCTGGACGTCGTCGGCGCCACCGGCGGCGGCGAGGACGACGTGGTCGGCACGGTCGAGTTCGTCGCGCACCACCGCCGGGTCGGAGGTCGGCGTACGGGGCGCCAGCGCGAGGACAGCCTGTTCCGGCGCGAGGCCGGGCAGTGGTTCTACGTCGGCCCCACGCGGTAGGCGTCGACGATCGGCTCGAGCTCCTGCGGGGTGGCCCCGTGGAGGATCACCGCGTCGGCGCCGAGCTCCATCTGGCGCCGCACCGCGGCGGCGCACTGCTCGGGCGTGCCGGTCGCGGCGGGCGCGAGCCACTCCGGCGGGATCACGTCGGCGAGGTGCTCCAGCTCGGCGACGGTCGCCTTGCCGTCGAGCATCGTGCTGCCGTACGCCTGCACCACCCGGTCGGCGCGGAACCGCTCGAGCGCGGCAGGATCCCAGCGGTTCGTCCGCACCAGCAGGTCGCCGTACGCCTGCAGGTAGGTCGCCAGGCGACCGACGCTCTTGCGCAGGCGGAGGTCCTCGGGGATGTGGTCGCCGAGCGTCGCGAAGCACGACCAGACCTTCACGTCGTCGGGGTCGCGGCCGGCCTCCTCGGCGGCGCGCTTCACCGTGGTGACGCAGTGCTGGAGGGTCTCGTCGGTGAAGAACGTGTGGAGCACGACCTCGTCGAACGTCCGGCCGGCGAGCTTCAGCGTGTTGTCGCCGAACGCCATGATCCCCAGCGGGATGTCCAGGCGGAACCCGCGGTCGAGGACGAGCGCCGGGTAGTGGCCGATCGGCCCGTCGTGGCCGACGATGACCTCGCCGTGCCACAGGCGGCGCATGACGCCGGCGAAGTCCTCCATCTGCGCGGTGGTGATGCCCGGCAGGCCGAACGCGTCGAAGATCGGCTTGATCCCGCGGCCGATCCCGAGCATGAACCGTCCGCCGGTCATGAGGTGCTGGGTGCTGGCCCAGGCGGCGGTGACGGCGGGGTGGCGGATGTTGTGGTTCGTCGCGGCGGTCGCGATCCGCAACCGCTGCGTCACCGCGCCGGCGGCGCCGGACAGCGACGCGGTCTCCTTGACGTTCCAGCGCTCCGAGATGAACCCGGTCCCGAGCCCGAGCGCCTCGCCGTCGCGCGCCTCGTCGAGGATGGCGCTCGGGTCGTGCGCACCCCCGGCGAGCAGGTAGAAGCCGAGCTCCGGCATCGGTGTCCGCATGCCCCGAACGTAGTCGCTCCGGCGACCGCGGTGGGGAGGACGATCCGACGTCCCGATCCATCGGGCGTGCCGTGGACCGAGGGTGCCGAGCACGGCCACGTCGTCGTCCGCTCGTCGGCGCTGGTGGTCGAGGGCAAGGGAGCGACCACCGATGATGTCCTGCCGATCGAGGAGTCTTGACCGCGATGACCCAGACCACCTGTCACATGTCCGTATCGCTGGACGGCTTCGCCGCCGGACCCGACCAGTCGCGCGAGCATCCGCTCGGTGTCGGCGGTCAGGACGTCCACCGCTGGCATCTCGGCGACATCACCGACCCCGCTGACATCGCGGCCCGCGACTGGCTGCTGCGTCCTCGCGGCGCGTACGTCATGGGCCGCAACATGTTCGGCCCGATCCGTGGCGCCTGGGATGAGGACTGGCGCGGCTGGTGGGGTGACGAGCCGCCGTACCACGCACCGGTCTTCGTCCTCACGCACCACGCCCGCGAGTCGATCGAGCTGGAGGGCGGCACGACGTTCCACTTCGTCACCGACGGCTTCGACGCCGCGTTCGCGCAGGCGACCGCCACCGCCGACGGTCGCGGCGTCGACATCGCCGGGGGCGCCTCGACGGTGCGCCAGGCGCTGTCGGCCGGCGTCGTCGACGAGCTCGTCCTCGACATCGCGCCGGTGCTGCTCGGGTCGGGGGAACGCCTGTTCGACGGCGTCGACGACCTGTGCCTGTCGCCGGTCGAAGTGCTGCACTCGCCGCTCGCGACGCACATCCGGTACCGGGTCGAGCGCTGAGCCGTCGCGAGGTGGCGCTTCCTACGACGGTGCGCGTCGGACCGCACGGCCAGGTGGTCCTGCCGAAGGTGATTTGCGCACGGCTCGGCATCGAGCCAGCCTTCGGATAACGCGCACTCGATGCGGCAACCACCCACGCTGCAGGCGTTTCCTCTTTTGTGCTCGATAATCGATCTTATGTAACCCAGACGTCGAATCCCGGGTCGTGCCCTCAGCCCCGATCTCGTACGCGAGTGTGCGCGCACCGTTGCGACCCTCCCACTGCCGTCGAGTCCGATCGTGACGCCCTCGGCGTCGCCCAGCCGGTCGATCCAGACCGGTCCGCGCGGATCGAGCATCGCCGCCGGATCGAGGCTGGCCGCCCCCGCCCCGCTGGCGTAGCGCGTGGTCACGACGTCGGACGACCGGCGATCGACCAGTGCTGAGAACCACCTCTCGGCGTCGAGGTCGCCGCCGGGCACGTCGTCCGCGATCTCGACGACCCGGCTCGTCAGCCGTCGGGCCGCTTCCCGCCAAGCAGGCTCACGCATACGTGGCACCCTCGCAGGCCGGTGACCCGATCGCCAACGATATGAGCGCCTCCCGCCCACGGCCCTCCACGACCCGGTGCGACGTCCCGTGCCGGGCGTCGCGCCGGTGGTCGTCCAGGCTCACGGGGTCCTCGAACTCAGCTCTGCCCTCGGATCGCCTCGGCGATGTCGTTGACGCGGCGCCAGTATCGCCGTGCGTGGAGCGGCCGAAAGCCGAAATGCTCGTAGAAGGCGCTGGCCGAGTCGTCGATCGCGTCGACGACCACCGCGCGGGCTCCGAGCTCGTTGGCACCCCGAACGCAGCGGCGCAGCGCGTCGACCAGGAGGTGGCCACCGAGGCCGTTGCCGTGCTCGCCACGGTCGAGTGCCAGCCGAGCGAGGAGGACTACGGGGACCGGGTCGGGCATCCCGCGACGCAACCGGCCTGGCGCGTGCTCGTGGGCGACCGCACCCATCGCCAGCGCGTAGTAGCCGACGACTCGGGTGCCGCGAGGCAGGACGTACGTGGCCGCGGTGCCGGCGGCAGCGGCCGTCGCCGCCGAGTTGCGTAGCCAGCGGTCCAGCGACGGCTGTGAGGACTCGAAGTCCGTCGTGGAGTGGTGCGGCTCGAGCCGGGCGATCGGACCGAGCGGCTCGGCGGTCATCCGTGAGGGAACGGGCTGTCGCGCTCGGCGTAGCGACGGAGCGTCGGCATCGACTCGACCGGGCCGTCCAGCGCATCGGCGAAGCGCTGGAAGTCGGCCTCGCGAAGGACGATCTCGTGAGCACGCTCGACGATCTCCTCGGCACGTTCGGTCGCCACACCGAGGACGAACGCGGTCAGCGTCTGGCCCGTGGCGTCGGCGGCGGAGCGCAGCACCTGCTCCTGCCGCGCGGTCACACGCATATTCAGGCGTCCCCCCCGCCGCTGCTCGTCAACGCTCGTCATGGCGCAAGTGTACGCACTCAGTATGTACAGGGTAATCTCGTGCGGGTGCAGCGTTAGCCGCCACGTCTGGTCGGGATCGACCTTCGTCGCCCATGCCGCCGCCTCACTCCGACCCTCGGAACACGACCTGCCACGACACGCCGAAGCGGTCGACGCACCAGCCGAACCGCGCGGCGAAGTCGTACTCCCCCACCGGCATCAGCGCGTGGCCACCCTCGAGCAGCCGCCCGACGACGTCGTCCACCTGGCCGGCCTCGTCGACCTCGAGGAAGAGCGACGTCGACGGAGTGAGGCCGAAGTCGTGCGGCATCGGACTGTCGAAGAGGACGACCTCATGGCCGGCGAGGCGCACGAGCACCGACCCGCCGAACCCGGACGTCGGCACGACCTCGCCGCCCGGCACGACCGAGGCGTAGAACGCCCCCGCCTCGGCGGCCACGCCGCTCTGGAACATGACGTGCGTCCGCAACTGCATGGGGACGCAGGCTAGACCGTGGATAGGCTGGCCCGATGAAGCTCTACTCCCAGCCCGGCGCCTGCTCGACCTCCAGCCACATCGTGCTCGAGTGGGCCGGCCTGGACCACGAGTTGCAGACGATCACCCGGGAGTTCAAGCGGACCCCCGAGTACCTCGAGCTCAACCCGACGGGGGTCGTGCCGACGCTCGTCGACGGCGACTTCGTCCTGACCCAGAACGCGGCGATCTACGCCTACATCGCCGACCACGCGCCGGACAGCGGCCTCTACGGTGACGGCTCCGCCCGGCAGCGCGCCGAGGCCAACCGGTGGATCTCCTACGTCGGGTCCGACCTGCACCCCGTCTTCAAGCCGCTGTTCGTGCCGGCTGCGCACGGTGGCGACGGTCCCGGCGCCGACGACGTCCGCGCGTCGGCGCTCGCCAACGTCGCCCGCACGCTGCAGCACGCCGAGCGCCGCCTGGCCGACCACGAGTGGCTCGCCGGGTTCCGCTCCCCCGCCGACGCCTACCTGTACATCACCCTGCGGTGGGCGATCGCGCTGGGCGTCGAGCTCACCCCCGCCCTCACCGCGTTCGTCGGTCGCATGGAGCGCGACGAGCAGGTGCTCAAGGCGCTGTCGGACGAGGGGCTCGACACCGTCGGGTGACGGGAAGGGCTCCGGGGGGCGGCGATCTCTTGCTCCGAGCTGTCGGGACTCAGCGCGGACGGTAGACGTCGCGACGGTGCTCGATCCGCAGGACGACGACCTCTCGTCGGGGCTCCACGATGCGGTAGAGGATGCGGTAGGTCCCGCGCCGCGCCGACCACACACCGACGAGGTCGCCCCGGAGTGGCTTGCCGACCCGACGGGGCTCGCGGATGATCACGCCCGTCAGGAAGTCGATCACCGCCACGGCGACGGGTTCGGGGAGCTGATCGGTGAGCGCTCGGCGGGCCGGCGGCGTCAGAACGAGCTCGTACTCCGCCCCGACGCTCACCGTCGTAGCGCACGGACCGCGTCGACGCCGCGCAGCACGTCGCCACGCGCGTACGCGGCGTCGGCCTCACGGATGTCGGCCAGCGCATCCGGATCGTTGAGCACGGAGACCGTCTCCTCGAGCTGCGCGAGATCCTCCGGGCTGATGATCACCGCCGCGTCCCGACCGTTGCGCGTGATCGTCACCCGCTCGTGATGGCGCTCGACGCGATCCACGACCTCGGACAGGTGATCGCGAACGCCACGCAGCGGCTCGGTGCTCATGGCCACAATTGTGGCGCATCGGGGCCGCCGGGTCCAGCTTCAGGGTTCGGACGGTGGCGCGGTCGCAGTCGGCGCGCCGGCCAACGAAGACCTGCTCATCCACCGGCGGCCCGCACCCGCGCCGCCTGGCGGATCAGGTGGTCGCGCTCGGCGACGTCGGTCGCCCGGTGCGCGGCGTCGGCATAGGCGGCGCCGGCGGCTTGACGGTCCCCGCCCAGCTCGTGCAGGTAGCCGCGGACCGCGTGCCACCGGTGCCGCTCGCCGAACGTCTGCCGCAGCCGGTCGGTCTCGCGCAGCCCGGCGGCGGCGCCCTGCACATGGCCGACGGCGACGGCGCGACCGAGCACCGCCGACGGGTCCTCGCGCACGGGGTCGGCGGTCAGCGCGACGAGGTCGTCGTACCAGGCGAGGATCTGGGGCCAGTCGGTCTCCCCCGCGCTCGCCGCGTCGTCGTGCAGCGCGGCGATCGCCGCCTCGATCTGGTGCCGTCCGGGAGGCCGCTCGTCGGTCTGGTCCGCCAGCGCCGACTGCAGCACCCGGACGCCCTCGGCGATCTGCCGGGTGTCCCACAGGCTACGGTCCTGCCGGTCGAGCGGGACGATCCGGCCGTCGGCGTCGTACCGGGCGCGACGCCGGGCGTGCCCCAGGAGCATCAGCGCGAGCAGGCCGCGGGCCTCCGGCTCGCTGGTGACGAGCGTGAGCTGGCGCGTGAGCCGGATCGCCTCCTCGGCCAGGTCGGGGCCTGCGGGTCCGGTGCCGTGACCGGTCGTGTAGACGAGGTAGAGCACGCGCAGGACGACGGCGAGGTCGCCCGGGCGGTCGAACCGGCGCTCGCCCGGACCGCCGAGCGTGCGCTTGGCCCGGCTGATCCGCTGCGCCATCGTCGCCTCCGGCACGTAGAACGCGTCGGCGATCTGGCGGGTGGTGAGACCCACGACGGCACGGAGGGTCAGGGCCACCTGCGACGTCGGTGCCAGGTCGGGGTGGCAGCAGCAGAAGAGCAGGAAGAGCGTGTCGTCGCCCTCGACCAGCTCGTCACGGTGCTCGGGATCGATCGACGCGCCTGCACCGATGGTCGTCGGATCGGCGTCGGTCTCCTCCTCGCGCCGGACGCGGGCGGCCTCGCTGCGGCGGGCGTCGACGAGCCGTCGTGTCGCGACGGTCGTCAGCCACCGGCGCGGATCGTCGGGCGGCGAGGCCGGCCACGACCGGAGCGCCTCGATCAGGGCCTCCTGCAACGCGTCCTCGGCGGCGTCGAAGTCCTCTCCGCGCCGGACGAGGCCGGCGAGGACCCGCGGGACGAGGGCGCGCAGCGCGCCCTCGTCGACCGCCCGTGTCGGCTCGGCGGCCACGCCCGGATCAGTCGTGGTCGGCGCCCGGCGACATGACCTCGCGCAGCTCGAGCCACTCGTAGATCGGCTCCCCGCGAGGGCCGGGCTCCGAGGACACGTACGCCGCCACCTCGAGGGCGCGCTCGCGGGACGCGACGTCGATCATGAACCAGCCGGCCACGAGATCGCTCGTCTCGGGGTGCGGACCGTCGGTGGTCACCGGCGCGGCACCCGGCCCGCCGTAGCGGACCCAGGTGCGGGTCGGGGTGAGCGCCCGCGAGTCGACGAACTCGCCGCTCTCCTCGAGCATCCTCTGGACGTTGCGCTGGAACTCGATGTGGGCCTCGACGTCCGCCGGGTCCCACTGGTCCATCGGCGGGAACGGGTGGTGGGGCTCCGGGCCACCGCGGTAGTGCTTGAGGAGCAGGTACTTCGGCATGGTGTTCTCCTGGGTCGTGGGCCACGCTCGTCGGGGCCCTTCACCTGTAGAGCGGAGCCGTTCCGCGGTTCTCGACATCGAACCACGGATCGCGTCGAACGTCATCGGCGTCCGCGCGCGGGCGCCACCCGGCCGAGCGGGTCGCGGTGCGACGCGGGAGCTCGGCCACGGCCTCGAGCCGCGCCGCCCCGATCCGCCCTTCGGTCGCGCCCGGCGCCCGACTCCCGTACGGTCGGGGCACGGTGGTCGACATCCGTCGGGCGCACCGTTCGAACCCCATGCCCGCCTCCCCCACGCTCCACCATCCCGAGCTCGCGCGACGCGTGCGCGAGCAGGCCGTCCGGCAACCGCGCCTGTACGGCGACCTCGACCTGACGGCGCGGCCGTACCGCTTGGCGATCGGCCCGGACGACGAGTCGTCGCTGCCGGGGTGGGCCGGGGACCGGGACGAGCTGCTCGCCGACGAGGAGCTCGTCGAGCTCATGAGCACCGCGACGATGCTCGGCGACGTCGTCGCCGACCCGTACGCGTCGCTCATGGCGGAGCGGAGCTTCAAGGAGCTCGTCGACCTGCTGCACCGCGCCTGCCGCGACGGCATCGACGCCGTGCCGGACGCGCCACCGGAGCTGCGGGCGCTCATCGCCGCGATGGAGGCCACGCCGGAGTGGCTCGACATGGACCTCGTCGAGGAGGGCGCCCGGCACGCCCGGATCCCGTCGGCGCTCGTCGCGCCGTGGGTCACCCGTGGCGCGTTCCTCGCGACGTTCGTCAACACCTACGCGGCGCTGCCGATGGCGCTCACCGGGGCGCTCGGGGGCCGCAAGGCCGCCCGGCGCGTCAACGAGACGGCGAGCTTCTTCGCCGTCACGACGCTGCCCGGCGCGCTCGACCGGCACGGGCCGGGGTTCGAGGCCGCCGCGATGGTGCGGCTCATGCACTCGATGGTGCGCTACAACGCGCTCAAGCGCTCGGACCGGTGGGACTTCGACGTGTACGGGGTGCCGATCCCACAGGTCGACCAGATGCCGGCCGGGATGATCGGGCAGTACCTGTCGGCGACCCGGGCGCTCCGCGAGGGCCGCACGACGTTCACCCCCCGCGAGCGGGCGCTGATCGAGTTCGGGCGCTACCGGTGCTACCTGCTCGGCCTGCCCGAGGAGCTGCTGCCGACCGAGCCCGGCCCGATCGTCCGCGTCATGCACGGGCGGGCCGCGATGCTGCGGGACGGGTTCGACGACGACACGTGCGGCGCGCTCGTCCGGGCGACGATGGACGCCTGGCTGCGCCCGGACCGGACCCCGGTCGACCGGGCCCTCGAGCTCGTCGAGCGGAGCTTCGGCAAGTCGTTCTTCGTCCGGGCGTTCGCCGGCGGCAACCGCGACGCCGCCCGCCGGATGGGCGTCCCGATCAACCCGCTCGAGCGGGCGGTGGCCACGGCCACCGCGCCGCTCGTCTTCGGGAGCGTCGCCGCGTTCGTCGCCGCCGACCGGATCCCCGTCGTGCGCGACGTCGCCGACGCGTCGCTCGTGCAGCTCCTCAAGTGGCAGCTCGCGTCGTACGGGCACCCCGAGTTCGTCACCGACCATGCGACCTACACGCCGACCACGTCGCCGCGCCCCGCGGTGGCGTGAGCCGTCGGGCGGGCCGTGGGCCGCGCCCCGCGGTGGCGTGAGCGCGGCCGGGCACCGGGGCGACCCTCAGCAGGGCACGAGCTGACTGAACGGCGGCTGCCAGTGGTAGCGGAAGCAGAGGTTGGGGCCGTCGGCTCCGCCTCCCCCGCCCCCACCCGCGGACGGCTTGCGCAGGTACAGGCTGCGCTCGTCCCGGGCCCGCAGGCCGTCCTTGGCGGTCGCGGTGATCCGCAGGTCGGTCGACGTGCGCGCCCGCGAGCTCAACGTCACCCGCACGTTGACCGTTCGCCGCTTGCCCGCGGCGATCGTGCGCACCGTCTTCGGCAGGCGGACCCGCAGGCCACGGGCGCCCTTGGCCTTCAGGCGGATCCGGCCGGTCGACGCGTCGCCCCGGTTGCGCAGCGTCAACCGCAGGGTGCGGGTGCGGCCCGCGCGCATCACCGACGGCACGCGGGAGAGCTTGGCGGTGAGCTCCGGCAGGCCCCGCATCTTGAACGGCCCCGCGGTGTCGTACACGACCGCCAGGTTGCCGGGCGCGGTGAGCTGGGCGATGACGCAGTCGGGACGGACGCCCCTCAACGTACGGCTCGTCGCCGCGTACTCCTCCGATGCGCCGTCGTACGTCTTGCTCGCGGCGCCGTTGCGTGCCTGGCCGGCGCCGTCGAGCCGGACCCAGTCGGCGTTGCGGGAATCGGTCAGGGTGGCGAACCCGACCGCCGGGTAGCGGTTGCACCCGCTGCTCGTGCGGCGTCCCGCGAACAGCGTGAGGTTGGCCGGCGCGTCCCCGGACGGCTCGCCCGCCAGCCGCACGGCGCCGTCCAGGCGCCCGGTGCGGCGGTCGTACGCGAGGCCGACCGACACGATGTCGCGTCCGGGGTGCGGGTCGGCGGCGTCCCCGGCGGCGTCCTTGCCCTCCCCCACGAACGCCGCGCTCGCGGGTGAAGCCGGGAGCAGGACGAGGGCGAGGATCGCGAACGGCGTCGCGAGGACGGCGCGCACGGGGCGACGGGACATCGTGGACCTCCGGGGGATCGGGACGGCCGGATCGGGACGGCGACCGTCGGGACCGCTCCAGGCTACCCCGCCCCCGGCGGCCGTGCGACGGGTTCGGACGGGTGGGCGTGCCGTTCGACGCGCGCACCCCGCTCGTCGGTGGAGATCGCGACGTCTCCGCGTCGATCCGGCGCCGGGATCGCGTCGCGGGCCGCATCCGCCTGCCGTCGGGCTACGGTCCAGGGGTGCACGACGCGCTCAGGCAACTCGCGACGGTGCTCGCCGATCCCGGTGCGCCCGACGCCGATCGGACGCTCGACGGCGTGCGGCGCCGCTGGACGTCGCTCGCCGCCGACGAGCGGGACGCGATGACGCCGTTGGCCCGTCTCGCCGCCGACCGCGTCGCGGCCGCCGAGGCCCACCGCCGGCCGACGCTCTTCGACCCACCGCCGCAGGACCCGGCCCCGGTCGTCGCGCCGCCGGCCGACGACGTCGCGCCTCCCGCGACGCCGCCGGGGATCCGCGAGGGCGTCGACGTCGAGCCGCCCACGGCCGCCCCGGCGGACCGGTCCGACGACGACGCCGACTACCTCGCCTACCTCGACGGCCTGAGCGCCGACGTCGACGCCGACGGCGATCCCGGGGCGTTCGACGACCCGTTCGCCGCCGCCGGCACCGCCGACGGCGCGTACGACGCCGGTCCGCCCACGGCGTCCGCGGAGATCGACGAGGCATGGGCACGCGAGCCGTACGGCGGTGCGCCCGCGACCCCGTCGGGCCCCCGCCCCGAGCGCCGACCCCTCGACCACGTCGATCCCGACGCGCTGCTCTCGCTCCTGGGGCTGGAGAGCTTCCGCCCCGGCCAGCGCGATGCGGTGCAGGCCGCGCTCGAAGGCCGCGACGCGCTCGTCGTCATGCCGACCGGCGGCGGCAAGAGCCTTTGCTACCAGCTGCCCGCGCTGGCCGGCGACGACCTGACCGTCGTCGTGTCGCCGCTGATCGCCCTCATGCGCGACCAGTGCGCCCGCCTCACCGACCTGGGGCATCCCGCGGTGATGCTCGCATCCGGAGGTGACGGCGAGTCCAACCGCCGCGCGCTCGACGAGATCCGTGACGGGTCCGCCAAGGTCTGCTTCGCCGCGCCGGAGCGGTTCGCGTCCGGCGTGTTCCGGGCCGCGCTGCAGGCCCGGGCGATCGCGCTGTTCGTCGTGGACGAGGCGCACTGCGTCAGCGATTGGGGCCACGACTTCCGCCCCGACTACCTGCGGCTGTCGTCGGTCATCGCCGAGCTCGGCCACCCGCCCGTCATGGCGTGCACCGCGACCGCGACCCCGAAGGTCGCCGACGAGATCGTCCGTCGCCTGGAGCTGCGCGACGTCGCCCGGGTGCGCTCCGGATTCGACCGCCCCAACCTCTCGTTCGACGTGCTGCCGTTCGACGGGCAGGGCTCGGTGGCCCGCAAGCGCGCGACGCTCGTCGCCGGGGTGGCGGATCCGGCCAACCGTCCCGCGATCGTCTACTGCGGCACGCGCAAGAGCACCGAGGAGGTCGCAGCGCTCCTGACCGCCGAGGGCGTGCAGGCGGTGCCCTACCACGCGGGGATGACCGCCGACGTCCGCGCCGCACGGCAGGACGAGTTCATGTCGGGGACCGCCGACGTCGTCGTCGCGACGAACGCGTTCGGGATGGGCGTCGACAAGGCCGACGTCCGATCGGTGTGGCACTGGGCGCTGCCGTCGTCGCTGGAGGCCTACTACCAGGAGGCCGGACGTGCGGGCCGTGACGGTGAGCTGTCGCGCGCGGTGCTGCTGGCGTCCCGGGCCGACCTGGGGCGACTGGTGCGGTTCATCCGCGAGGCCGAGGTCACCGTCGAGCAGGTCGGGGCGCTCGTCGGCGCGCTGCGGGCCCGGGCGGACGAGGACGGGGTGACCGAGGTCGACGCCGGCCGCGACCAGGACCGGATCGCGCTGGCCGTCGCCGAGCGCGCCGGGGCGCTCGAGCTGGCCCCCGGTCCGGGCGGACGACTCCGGGTGACCGTCGTCCCCACGGGCCTCGACCACCGGCGCGTCGCCGAGATGTGCCGGGCCGCCACCGACCGCCGTTGGCAGGCGTACCGGTCGATCGAGAAGTACGCGGCCGCCGACAACGACGTCTGTCGGCGCCGGCAGTTGCTCGACCACTTCGGCGACCCCGAGGACGGCGCGCCGCTGGGACGCTGCTGCGACGTGCACGACCCCGTCGACTGGCTCCCGCCGATCCGGGTCGGCTCCGGCCGGTCGCGTCGCTCGGGCGCGCCGGTCGAGGAGGACGGCCGGCCGGTCGACGACGACGAGCTCGCCCCGCTCAAGGCGTGGCGTCGCGAGCGGGCCGCCGGCAAGCCCGCCTACACCGTGGCGACCGACGCGACGCTGCGCGAGGTCGTCCGCCGCCGGCCGTCGACGCTCGACGAGCTCGGCGACATCAAGGGCATCGGCCCGTCGTTCCTGCAGAAGCACGGCGACGCGCTGCTCGAGCTCCTCGCGCGCGGCTGACCACAGGCCGGGCGCCGGCGACCGGGTGCGACGCGCTCAGGCGGGCAGGCCCACCATCGCGGCGGACCGCTCCCACACCCGGCGGGCCAGCGCGTCGTCGCGGCCCTGCCGGTGCAGCGGCCCGTCGGCGCGGTGGCGGTGGAAGTAGCGCCCGTCGATCGCGGCGCCGTCGGGACGGGTCGCCAGGCGCACGAGCGGCTCGGCGCCCTGCTCGGGGGTGTGGAAGAGCCGGCGGGCCGGGCCGCGGTAGAGCACGCCGGCGATCGCCGAGTCCCGTCCGAACGACGACGTCACCACCCCCGGGTGGAACGCCGACGCCACCGCGTCGATCCCGACCGTCGCGTAGTGGGCGCGCAGGCCGCGGGTGAAGACGACGTTCAGCAGCTTGGAGCGGCAGTAGGCGCCGTAGTCCAGATGCCGGCCGGTCGTGCCGTCCAGGTGCTCGGGGCGGATCCGGCCCAGCAGGTTCCCCATGCTCGCGGTCTGCACCACCCGCGCCCCCGGGGCGGCGGCGATCCGGTCCTCCAGCAGTCGGGTCAGGAGGTACGGCGCCAGGTGGTTCACCTGGAACGTCAGCTCGTGGCCGTCCTCGGTGATCCGCCGCCCTCCGGTGAAGACGCCCCCGGCGTTGTTCGCCAGCACGTCGATCCGGTCGTGGCGCTCCCGCAGCCGCTCGGCCAGGTCGCGTACCTGCGCCAGCGACGAGAAGTCCGCGGTCAGGCCCTCGACGCCCAGCTCGGCGGCGACCCGGGCCGTCTTCTCGGGCGAGCGGCCGACCGGCACGACGGTCGCGCCGCGCTCGTGCAGCCGTCGGGCGGCGATCGCGCCGATCCCGTCGCTCGCGCCGGTGATGACCATCACGAGGCCGCGGACGTCACGCTCGTCGGGGTGGGGCACCGGCGCATCTTCCCGTGCCCGGCCCGACCGTGCGCGCCGGTCGCCGTCGCGCCACGCGCACCGGGCGCCGCGACCGACGTCGGCGGCCGTCGACCGGCGAGGGCACCGCTCTGGGTCGCACCGGCGGTAGCGTGATGACGATGCCGCGCCGCAACCCCCGACCGGACCCCGGACGCCGCGGCCGGCGCGCCCCGACGTGGGGGCCCGATCCGGTGCGGGCGGCGGAGCGGGAGCGCCGCCGACGCGAGGTCTGCGCCGGCAAGGCCCGCTACGCGACCGAGGCGGAGGCCCGCGCGCACGCCCTCATGCACCAGCCGGGACCGGGGCCGCGGCCCAACGCCTACCGCTGCGACGTGTGCGACGGCTGGCACTTCACGTCACGCCGCTGACGACGGCCGTCCGCGGCCAGGCCGATCCACGTCACCGCCCGCCCCGACGGCACCCCCGCGCGTGGTCCGATCCCGATGTCGGACGCGGGCCGAGGGGAGCGCCTGAGAGAACGGTGAGAACGACCCCGGCCCGGAGCGACGCCGTCGTTAGGGTCCCGCGGGACGGTCGCCGTGACGTCCCGTCCGCGCCCGTCCCGAGCATCGGCTCCCGCGCCCGTCGCGCCGGCATCCCGCCCCGACGGGCCCGCGCCGGCGCGCCACCACTCCGACACGGAGGTCCCACCGTGATCACGTCCCCCACCGGCCCCGCCGCCCGACGCCGCGTCCCCCCGCCCGTGCGCGCCACGACCGCCGCGGCGCTCTGCGGCGCCGCCGCCGTCACCGTCCTCGCGCTCGCGCCGGCCCCGCCCGCCGACGCCGCGCCGCGCGACCTCGACCGGTACTACCGCTACTTCGACGTCGGACCCAAGCGGATCCCCGGCAGCGACACGTACTGGACCCCGCAGGGGCTCGCCTACTGGGCCGAGCAGGACGCGCTCGTCATCTCGTACTACGACAGCCAGGGCCGGCGCAACAGCCGCCTGGCGGTCATCGACCGCACGACCGGCGCCCGCAAGAAGCTCCTCGCCATGCCCACCAAGGGCCACGTCGGCGGGCTGGCGATGTCGCGTCGTCACCTGTGGGTGGCGAACAACGGCCGGCTGGTGCGGTTCACGAAGAAGGCGCTGACGCGCAAGAAGAACCTCAAGCCGCTGAAGTCGGCGGGGTCGTGGAAGGTCGCCGCGTCGTCGTTCCTCACGATCCACGGCCGTTCGCTCTGGGTCGGCTCGTTCGAGAAGGGCGCCAACGGCACCGGGCGCGCGTACCGCCACGACCTCGACGCGAAGGACCGACCGTCCGGCGCGCGGCAGACCCTCACGACCCCGTCGCGGGTGCAGGGCATGACGATCTCGGGCGATCGCGTGATCTGGAGCCGTTCCTACGGCCGCGACGTCCGCAGCCGCATCGACGTCGCGAAGTTGAGCAACCCGACCCGGCCGATCCGCATCATCCACGCGCCGAACATGTCCGAGGGGATCGTCGCCGTCGGTGGTCGGCTCCACGTCCTCTACGAGTCCGGGTCGAAGACGTACGCCGACGCGAGTTACCGCATCCGGTCCGTCCACCACGGGTCGCTCACGGGCGTCCTCGGGCCGTAGGTCGCAGGTCAGGCGGACGGGTCCGGCTCGACGACCGCGACGTGGTTGCCGTCCGGGTCGCGGAGCATGAAGAGCAACGGCGCGCCGGGGGCCTCCATCGGGTCGTCCACGTCGACGCCGAGCGCCTGCAGGCGGGCGTGCTCGCCGCGCACGTCGCGGGTCTCCACGCCGATCGAGCCGCCACCGGGCCCGTAGGGACCCATCGGTGGGTTGAGGGCCAGGCGGGCCGTCGAGCCGGGCGGCGCCACCTCCACCCACCGCATCTCGCCGTCGGGGCCGAACGGCACGTCGGCGCGCAGCTCGAACCCGAGCTGCTCGACGTAGAACCGGATCGCCGCATCCTGGTCGGCGACGGTGAACATCGCGACGCCGATGCGCTCCACGGTGGTCTGGGCCTGCTGCAGGTCGGTCATGTCCCCCAAGACTGGCGCCGTGGTGGGAACTCATCGGTCACCGCCGGGCGGGATCGGTCCGCAGGCGCCCGTCGCGGGCGAGCAGGCCGTCGAGCACGACGTCGGTGCCCACCCGTCGCATGAGCGCGTACTCGCCGGCGGTCACCCCGACGAGGAGCAGCAGCGGCGGCCCTCCCTCCTCGACGGGGTCCTCGTGGCGCACGCCCCACGCGACGAGCGCGCTGTCACGTCCGTCGATCGGCCCGGCCGGCGCCAGCCGCGCGCCGGGGTGCAGCCACCGCCCGACCATCGCGCACGTGCGGGCCGCGCCGAGCAAAGCGCGGGCGGCCCACTCCGGGGGCTCGGCGGCCGGTGGCGTGAGGATCGTCAGCTCGTGGCCGGGATCGCCGAGCGGCGTCCCGTCGGGGCGTGGCGGCGGGCCGGCGAGCCCGGCCAGGCCGAACGTCACCAGGCGCAGCTCGTCGTCGCCGCGGTGGACGTCGATGCCGGAGCTCACGTGCCGCAGTACGTGACGTAGCGGTCGGCGTCATCGGGCCCGGGCAGCGCGTACGCCTCCAGGCCGCGGCGCTCCTCGAACGGCCGCGTGACGGCGTCCATGAGGCGCTCCAGCGGCCCGAGGTCGCCGCCGGTCGCCGCGGAGAGCGCCTCCTCGACGAGGTGGTTGCGCGGGATGTACGCCGGGTTCACGGCGTCCATCCCCGCCGCGACCTCGCGCCGGTCGCGGCCCTCGTCGTCCAGCGCGGTGCGCCAGCGCACGATCCACGCGTCGAGCGGGGCGGCGTCGGCGAAGAGCACCCGCAGCTGCGCGTCGTCGCCGGTGGCCGCGTGGCCGAGCGCGCGGAAGGCCATCGTCAGGTCGACCCGGGCCCGCTCGAGCAGGTCGACGAGGTCGTCGACGAGCGCCTCGTCGGCAGGGGCGCGCCCCAGGCCGATCTTGGCGTGCATCCCGCGCCGCCAGTGCGCGTCGAACCGCGCGGGGAACGCGTTGAGGGCCTCGGTCGCGGCCGCGACCGCGGCGTCCCGGTCCTCGTCGATGAGGGGCACCAGCGCCTCGGCGAGCCGGGCCAGGCCCCACTGGGCGAGCATCGGCTGGTTGCCGAACGCGTAGCGTCCGCCGTGGTCGATCGAGCTGAACACCGTCGCGCGGTCGTAGGCGTCGACGAACGCGCACGGCCCGTAGTCGATCGTCTCGCCCGAGATCGCGAGGTTGTCGGTGTTCATCACCCCGTGGACGAACCCGACGTGCATCCACCGCGCCACGAGCGACGCCTGCGCGTCGAGCACCGCACGGAAGAGGCCGAGGTACCGGCCGTCGTCGGCGTCGGCGGCGGCCGGGTGGTGGCGGGCGATCGCGTGGTCGGCCAGGCGTCGCAGCACGGTGCGGTCCTGCAGTCGCGCGGCGTACTCGAAGCTGCCGACCCGCAGGTGGCTCGACGCGACCCGGGCGAGGATCGCGCCCGGCAGCGGTCCGGACTCGCGCAGCACCCGCTCGCCGGTGGTGACGACGGCGAGCGCCCGGCTCGTCGGGACGCCCAGGGCGTGCATCGCCTCGCCGACGACGTGCTCGCGCAGCATCGGGCCGATCGCCGCCCGGCCGTCGCCTCCCCGGGCGAACGGCGTGCGACCGGAGCCCTTGAGGTGCAGGTCGCGGCGGCGACCGTGGACGTCGACGACCTCGCCGAGCAGCAGCGCACGACCGTCGCCCAGGCGCGGGGAGTACGCCCCGAACTGGTGGCCCGCGTACGCCTGGGCGATCGTCGGCACGTCGTCCGGCACGTCGCCGGCGAGGAACGCCGCGCCCGCGGGCGTGCGCAGCTCGGCCGGGTCGACGCCGAGCTCGCGCGCCACCTCGTCGTTGAGCACGACGATCCGCGGATCGGGCGACGGGGCGGCCCGCCACGGCACGTAGAGCCCCTCGAGGTCGCGGGCGAAGGTGTGCTCGAACGCGAAGGGCGACCGGGTGACGGTGCTCATCCCCCGAGGCTAGCGCCGTCGCGCCGGTGGCCCGTCACCGCGGGCGCGGCACGCCGAGCCGCTCGGCCAGGTCCCACGCCGCGACGCGACCGGCGCGGTTGGCGCCGACGGTCGACTGCGACGGCCCGAACCCGATGAGGTGCACCCGCGGCTCGTCGGCGACGCGCGTGCCGCGCAGGGCGATCCCGCCCCGGTCGTTGCGCAGCGCGAGCGGGTCGAGGTGGGCGATGGCCGGCTTGAACCCCGTGGCCCAGAGGATGACGTCGACCGGGACGTGGGCTCCGTCGGCCTCGCGGACGCCGTCCGGCTCGATCGCGACGAACATCGGCCGGCGCACGAGCACCCCGCGCTCGCGGGCGGCGACGGCGTACGGCGCCCAGCCCAGGTCGGTGTACGACACGACGCTGCCGGTCGGCTCGCCCGCCTCGACGGCGGCGGTCACGCGCTCGATGACCATCCGACCCTCCACCTCGGACCGGAACTCGCCCTCGCGGAACACCGGCTCGCGACGCGTGTACCACAGGACCGTGGCGTGGCGCGAGATCTCCTCGAGCTGCTGCAACGCCGAGATCCCGCCGCCGACGATCGCCACCCGCAGCCCGGCGAACGCCTCGGCGTCGACGTAGTCGCGGGTGTGGAGCTGGCGGCCACGGAACGTGTCGCCCCCGGGATAGGCGGGCAGGACCGGGTTGCCCCACGTGCCGGTGGCGTTGATCACCGCCCGCGTCCGCCAGCGCCCGACGGTGCTCTCCACCAGCAGGTCGCCGTCGGGGTCGTCGTCGGCCCGCCACACCGACGTGACGGTCACGGGACGCAGGATCGGCAGGTCGGTCGTCCGCTCGAAGTCGGCGAAGTACGCCGGCACCGCGTCGCGGCTCGACGCCGCCGGGTCGATCGGCGGCTTGGGGAACCGCGGCAGGTCGAAGATCCCGTTGATGGTGTCCATCCGCAGCGACGCCCACCGATGACGCCACGCCCCGCCGGGGCCGTCCTCGGCGTCGAGCACGACGAACGTCGCGCCGTCCCCCGACCCGTCGGTCGCCCCGGCGACGGGGACGCCCGACCCGTCGTCGGGCGCACCGGTCGCCGGCGCGAACCCGCGGCGGCCCAGGTGGTACCCGGCCGACAGGCCCGCCTGCCCGGCGCCGACGACCACGACGGTCGCCCTCCGCTCCGCCGCACCGGCGTGATCGGCGGCCCGCGCGGCGTCATGCCGCGCCGACCCGTCCTCGGGACCGACGCGCCGCGTCGTCGCGCCCACCGCTCTTCCGCCGTCGACCACGGTCAGAGGAGGAACGAGAAGAGCGGCGACCCCGGCGGGACGCGCTCGGTCTCGATCGGGCTCGCGTCCATCCGGGCCAGCAGCGCCGGCAGGTCCTCGGCGCGCTCCAGGTCGATCCCGACGAGCGCCGGACCGGTCTCGCGGTTGTTCTTCTTCACGTACTCGAAGAGCACGATGTCCTCGCCACCGGCGAGCACCCCGTCGAGGAAGTGCCGCAGCGCGCCGGGCTCCTGTGGGAAGGTCACGAGGAAGTAGTGGCGCAGCTGCTCGTGCAGCAACGACCGCTCGACGATCTCGCCGTAGCGGCTGACGTCGTTGTTGCCGCCCGAGACGACGCACACCGTCGGCCCGGTCGGCGGGCGCGACAGCCGTCCGGTGCGCAGCGCGGCGCTCGCGAGCGCCCCGGCGGGCTCGGCGATGATGCCCTCGGTCTGGTACAGCTCGAGCATCTCGGTGCAGACCGCGCCCTCCTCGACGGTCACGACCTCGTCGACGAGGTCGCGCACGATCGGCAGCGGCAACTCCCCCGCCCGCGCGACCGCGGCGCCGTCGACGAACCCGTCGACCGCGTCGAGCGTCACCGGCCGCCCGGCGTCGAGCGCGGCCCGCATGCTCGCCGCCCCGGCGGGCTCCACCCCGACGATCCGGGTGCCGGGCGAGCGCTCGCGGAGCCACAGCGCCATCCCGGCCACCAGGCCGCCACCCCCGATCGGCACGACGACGGTGTCGAGCGGTCCCGGATGCTGCTCCAGGATCTCGACCGCGACGGTGCCCTGCCCGGCGATCGTGCGCGCGTCGTCGAACGGGTGCACGTAGAGCGACCCGGCGTCGCGCGCCGCGTCCTGGGCGGCCGCGCTGGCGGCGTCGTACGACCCGCCGGCGACGACGAGCTCGACCCGGTCGCCGCCGATCGCGCGGATCCGGTCGCGCTTCTGCCGCGGGGTGTTCGTCGGGACGAACACCCGGCCGGGGATGCCGAGCTGCGCGCACGCGAACGCCAGGCCCTGCCCATGGTTGCCGGCGCTGGCGCAGATCACCCCGCGGGACCGCTCCTCCTCCGACAGCGACGCGATCAGGGCGTAGGCGCCGCGGACCTTGTAGGACCGGCAGAGCTGGGCGTCCTCGCGCTTGAGCCACACCTCGCAGCGGGCGGCGGCCGACAGACGGTAGCTGCCCTCGAGCGCGGTGCGGCGCACGACCGACCGCAACCGCACCGCCGTCGCGGCGACGTCGTCCGGGGTCACGGCGCGATCGGGCACGACGGACGACTCTAGTGCGCCGCTCGGCCGACGCGTCGTGGACCGCGATGCCCCGCTGCACCGCGCCCGTCGCCCCGACCCGTCATCTTCCCCGGAATGGTGTTCGCTCCCGACCCCGCCGAGGACGGTCCGCCACCGACCGGCCCGGCCGACGTCCCAGCGCTGCAGGCCACCGACGTCGCCAAGCGCTACCCGACCGGCGTCGAGGCGCTGCGCGGCGTGTCGCTACGGATCGAGGCGGGCGGGTTCCTCGGCCTCCTCGGCCCCAACGGCGCCGGCAAGTCGACGCTCATCAGCTGCATCACCGGCCTGGCCCGCCCCACCGCCGGATCGATCGAGGTGTTCGGGCACGACGCGCTCGGCCACGATCCCGAGGCGCGGATCGCCGTCGGCCTGGCCCCGCAGGACATCAACCTCGACTGGTTCCTCACCGTCGAGGAGACCCTCGACTTCCACGGCGGCTACTTCGGGATGCCCAAGCGCGAGCGCCGCGCGCGGACCGAGGAGCTGCTCGAGGCGTTCTCGCTCACCGACAAGCGCGACCAGCGCACCCGCACGCTGTCCGGGGGGATGAAGCGCCGCGTCGTGCTCGCCCGGGCGCTCATGCACCGCCCCCGGCTCCTCATCCTCGACGAGCCGACGGCCGGCGTCGACGTCGAGCTGCGCCTGGAGCTCTGGCACGCGGTGCAGCAGATCAACGCCGAGGGCACCGCGATCCTCCTCACGACGCACTACCTCGAGGAGGCCGAGCAGCTCTGCGACCGGATCGCGTTCATCGACGGCGGCCGCATCGTCGGGGAGGGCACGAGCGCCGAGCTCGCCGCCGCCCACGGCGTCGAGACGCTCGAGGACGCGTACCTGTCGCTCGTCGGCCGCCACGAGCTGTCGCGCCAGGGCGGCATCCTCGGCGCGGCGACCGCGGCCGGGCTCGACCCCGAGGAGCTGCGGCGGGCGCGGGCCGCCGGCGCCCGTGACGAGGCGGCGGACGGGACGGGCCGATGAGCGGCATGTCCCCCTCGCAGATCCGGTTCCTCGCGCTCGTGCGGCGCGAGGTCAGCCGGTTCATGAAGATCAAGCGCCAGACGCTCGGCGCCCCGCTGCTCGAGACGTTCCTCTACATCTCGGTGTTCGGGGCGGCCCTGGGCGCGCGGATCGACAAGCTCCAGGGCGTCGACTACGTCGTGTTCATCGTGCCCGGCCTCATCATGATGGCCTGGGCGACGAACGCGTTCGCGAACAACAGCTCGTCGATCCTGCAGCAGAAGATGGAGCGGGCGATCGACGACCAGCTCTCCTCCCCCGCGTCGCCGGCGCAGCTCATGATGGCGTTCGCCCTCGGCGGGTTCATCCGCGGGGCGGTCGTCGCGGCGATCACGACCGGGGTGGCGCTGCTGCTCATCGACCTGCCGGTCGAGCACGTGCTCGTGCTCATCCCGGCGCTGGCGCTCGTGGGCATGTTCTTCGCCCAGCTCGGGGTGTTCATCGGGGTGCGGGCGGAGCAGTTCGACGACGTCGCGGTCGCCCAGACGTTCCTGCTCCAGCCGCTGATCTTCCTCGGCGGCGTCTTCTACTCCGCCGAGCTCCTGCCGGAGCCGTGGTCGACGATCACCCACTTCAACCCGGTCTACTACATGATCGACCTCGTCCGCTACGGGTTCCTCGGGACGTCCGAGACGAACGTCGCCGCGTCCCTGGCGATCCTCACGGCGATCGTCGGCGCGCTGACCCTGCTCAACCTCCACCGCTTCCGCGTCGGGACGCACCTGCGGTCGTGACCGCCACCGCGGGCCGCGGCGCGTCGAACCGGTAGTCCTCCAGCGGGAACGTCCGGGCGGCGCGCCGGGCCTGCTCCGACGACGTCGGGCGCAGGAACGGCGTGTCGCCGTGGCGGTCGCGGTAGTAGCTGTTGGACGTCGCGCACGATCCCTCGTTCCACAGCGACCGGCCGAGCCGCTCGGTCGCGAACGCCGTCCAGCGGTCGGCGGCCTCCTCGCGCACCTCGACCGCGCCGGCGCCCCGCCGACGCGCCTCCTCGATCACCCGCACGATGTGGGCGGACGCCGTCTCCACCAGCACGTGCCAGGTGCCGCCGGTCCAGCCGTAGGGCCCGAAGACCATGAAGTGGTTGGGCAGCCCGGGCAGGCTGACGCTCTCGTAGGATCGGGCGCGGTGGGTGGCGTAGAACTCCGCCAGGTCGAACCCGTCGCGGCCGCGCACCGGGCGCACGCGGTGCGGCTCGGGGTCGGTCGCCATCCGGAACCCGGTCGCGAGGATCAGCACGTCGACGGGCCGCTCGGCGCCGTCGACGGTCCGCACCCCGTCCGCGGTGATCCGCTCGATGCCGTCGGTGACGAGCTCGACGTTGGCCCGGTTGAACGTCCGCAGGTAGCGGTTGGACACCGCCGGGCGCTTGCAGCCGATGTCGTAGTCCGGGGTCAGCCGGCGACGGACGTCGGGGTCGCGGACCTGGGTGCGGTACCAGACGTTGCGGTTGAGCCAGCCGGCCGCACGGGTGATCGGGGCGGTCCGGCGGTGCTCGACGACGAGGTTGACGAGGAGCGCCTCGGTGGCGCGGGTCGACACGGCGCGCACGACCTGCTGGGCCGGCGGGACGCGGCGGAAGAGGCCGCGCACGAGCGGCGGCGTCATCGGATTCGGCTTCGGCGCGACCCAGATCGGCGTGCGCTGGTAGACGTCCAGATGGGCGACCCTCGCCGCGATCTCGGGAATGATCTGCACGGCGCTCGCACCGGTGCCGACGATCGCCACGCGCCGTCCGTCGAGCTCCACGCCGTCGTCCCACGAAGCCGAGCGCAGGATCGGCCCGGCGAAGTCGTCGACCCCCGGGATCGTCGTGGGCTTCGGCTCGACGAACGCCCCGATGGCGCTGACGACGTAGCGCGCGGTGAGCTCGTCGTCCCGGTTGATCGTCAGCCGCCACAGCCGGTGGTCCTCGTCCCACCGCCGCTCGGTGACGTCGTGCCCCAGTCGGACGAGGCGCCGGACGTCGTGGTGGTCGGCGCACTGGTCGATGTACGCCTTGACCTCGTGGCCCTTGGCGAACACCCGCGACCAGTCGGGCTTGAGCTCGTAGGAGAACTGGTACGCCTGCGCGGGCACGTCGACCCCGATCCCCGGGTAGACGTTGTCGCGCCACGTGCCGCCGATGTCGGACGCCCGCTCGAGGAGGACGACGTCGTCGATCCCGGCGCGCCGCAGCGCGATCGCGACGCCGATCCCGCCGATGCCCGCTCCGATGATCGCGACCTCGTGGTCGGGGACGATCGTGGCTTCCATCGGCCAAGCCTACGGTACCGTAGGTTAGTTGTCCACGATCGGCCGGCCGTCAACCACGACCCGCCGCCCCGGACGGTCGCCGACCTCCGGCCCGACGACGGTCGAGCCCGCCGGTCAGGCGTCGACGCCGGCGACGTCCTGCTCGGCCAGGCGGTTCCACTCGGGCTTCTCGGCCCGCCAGGCCTCGTCGGTGCGGGTCCACTTCCAGTAGCCGGACGCCGACAGCGCCTCGCGCGGCATTCCCCGGTCGACGATGAGGTGGCGGCGCACCGCCCGCACCGCGCTCGCCTCGCCGTGGACGAAGGCGTGGACCGGCCCGTCGGGGAACTCCAGCTCGCGCAACGCGCCGACGAGCAGCGCGTCGTCCGGGTGCGCTCCGCGGTGGAGCCACCGGACGTGGATCCCGTCACCGGACGGCAGCGGGACCTCGTCGTCGGCGTCCTCCACCTCGATGAGGACGTGGGCGGTCGCCCCGACGGGCAGGCGCTCGAGCGACGCGGCGATCGCCGGGACGACGCACGGGTCGCCGACCATGAGGTGCCACGCGGCCGCGGGATCGGGCGCGTAGCCGCCTCCGGGCCCGAGGATCTGCACGTCGTCGCCGGGACGGGCGGCGAGCGCCCACGGGCCGGCGACCCCTTGGTCGCCGTGGACGACGACGTCCAGCGTCAGGCGCCGGCGGGCTGGGTCGAACGCCCGGACCGTGTAGCTGCGGGTGCGCGGCCACAGCTCCCGCGGCCGGGTCGCGCGGATCTCCTCGGGATCGAAGAGCGGCCCGTGGTCCGCGCCCGGGGCGGGGAGCAGGAGCTTGACGTAGTGGTCGGTGTGCTCCCCCACCGGGAATCCGTCGAGCGCGTCGCCCTCCAGGACGATCCGCAGCATCCGCGGCGTCAGGCGCTCCGTCGACGCGACGCGGACCGGGATCGGACGGCGGACGGGACGGGCGGGCGGCGTCGGATCGGGCATCCAACCAGGGTAGGGAACCCGAACGTCGGGCCCGTCCTTCCGGGCGCTCGCCGCCCGGGCCGGAGCCCGGACGGCGGTGCGGCGTCAGACCTCGGTGGCCTGCGGCGCGGTGACCTTGGCGGCCTCCGCGGCGTCGAACTCCGGCTGGCGGTAGCTCTCCGGAGCGCCGAACAGCGGCACGTCCTCGAACCCGTGCGGGACGTCCTCCTCGATGAACCCGTAGCGGCCGTCCAGGACGCCCAGCGCGACCTTGTAGGACGCGTCGTCGTCGTTGTCGCTCAGCTCCTCGAACAGGAGCTTGGCGCGACGACGGGCCTGCTTGCAGAACAGGTCGGCCAGCTCGCGGATCTCGGTGGCGCGCGACGGGTCCGCCTTGATCTGCGAGTCGGCGTACACGACGGTCGCCGAGATCGCGAAGAGCTCCGCGCCGATGTCGACGATCCGGCCGAGGATCTTGGCCTTCTGCTCGAGCTTGGCGCCGTGCTTGCCCATCGCGTAGAACGTGACGCGGGCGAGCTTGCGGGCGTTGCGCTCGACGAACCGCAGGTGCTTGGCCAGCTCGCCGAACTCCTCGTAGGAGCGCGGGTTCTGGCCCTTGCCGACGGTGAGCTGCGGGAACCAGCCGGCGTAGTGCTTGCCGGCCTTGGCCGCGAGCCTCGCCTTGGTGGCCGGGCCGCCGTCGCCCTCGATGAGCTCGCCGGCGATCTCGAGGTGCTGGTCGATCGCCTCGCGGGCGATCTGCAGGTGCATGATCTCCGTGGAGCCCTCGAAGATCCGGTTGATCCGCTGGTCGCGCAGCGCACGCTCGACCGGCACCGGCCGCTCGCCGCGGGCCTGCAGCGACTCGGCGGTCTCGTAGCCGCGGCCGCCACGGATCTGGACGAGCTCGTCCATGACCTTCCAGGCCAGCTCGGACGAGTAGAGCTTGGAGATCGCGGCCTCGATGCGGATGTCGCTGCGACCGGCGTCGGACAGGCGGCTGCAGACGTCGCTCAGGGCCTCGAGGCCGAACGACGTCGCCGCGATGAACGCGATCTTCTGGGCGACCTCGTCGTGCTTGCCGACCGGCTTGCCCCACTGGACGCGCTCGGCGGCGAACTCACGGGCGACCTTGGTGGCCCACTTCGTCGAGCCCACGCAGGTGGCCGGCAGCGCCAGGCGGCCGACGTTGAGCGTCTGGAAGGCGATCTTCAGGCCCTGGCCCTCGCCGCCGAGGAGGTTCTCCTTCGGCACGTAGACGTTCTCGAACCGCGTGGCCGAGTTCTCGATGCCCTTGAGGCCCATGAACTGGTTGCGGTGCTCGACCGTGATGCCGGGCGAGTCGTACTCGAGGATGAACGCGGAGACGCCGCCCTTGTGGCCCTCGCGCTTGGGGATGCGGGCCATGATCACGACGACGTCGGCGATGACGCCGTTCGTCGCCCAGAGCTTCCGGCCGTTGATGACGTAGCCGGACCCGTCCTCGGTCGGCGTCGCCGAGCACTGCAGGCGGGCGGGGTCGGACCCGACGTCGGGCTCGGTCAGGAGGAACGCCGAGATGTGGTCCTTGGCGACCTTCGGCAGCCACTTGCGCTTCTGCTCCTCCGACCCGGCGATCATCAGCGGCTGGCCGAGGCCGATCGACTGGTGGGCGGACAGGAGCGCGCCGAGCGACCCGTGGACGACGGCCGCCTTGGCGAGCGCGCGGTTGTAGTCGATCTGCGACAGGCCGAGTCCGCCGTACTCCTGCGGGACCTTCATCCCGAGGGCTCCGATCGCCTTGAGCCGGTCGACGACCTCGTCCGGGATCTTCGCGTCGCGCTCGATCCGCAGGTGGTCGACGTCGGCGAGCACGGCGTCGAGCTCGGCGAGGAACGCCTCGCCGCGGGCGGCCTTCTCGGCGTCTACCGCGGGCTGCGGGTGGATGAGGTCCAGGCGGAAGTCGCCGAGGTAGAGCTCCTTGCCGAAGCTCGGCAGACGCCACGACTCGCGGGCGTCCTCGGCGAACTTGCGGGACTCGGCGCTGGTGGGTTCGGTCGTCGTCATCGCTGGCGCTCCAAGGTGGATTGACTGGTCAGTCAACGCACACGGTAGCGGGTTTCGGCGTCGATCTCGATCAGGTCCGACCGGCGGTAGGAATCGTCGCGGTCCGCCGCTCCCCCCGGCCCCGGGTCCCGGAACGACGACGGGCCGCCCGGTGGGCGGCCCGTCGTGGGCGGTCCCGGCCCTCAGGGGCCGCGGGACGGGGCGGCGCGCGGGGAGTTCCCCGGGCGCGACCGGATCAGGAGAGCCGGCGGGCCCCCACGTAGTGGTCGTTCCAGTACCCGCTGTCGATGCGGTGCTCCTTGACCCCGGAGCTCGTCGCCGAGATGACCTTCGTGGCGCTCGTGGCGATCCCGACGTGCGACGCGCCCGACCCGGCGCTGTCGAAGAACACGAGGTCGCCGGGACGGATGTCGGACCGCTCGACGCTCGTGCCGAGCCGGTACTGCTCGAAGCTCGTGCGGGGCAGGCTCACGCCGATCCGCTCGAACGCCCAGACCATGAGCCCGGAGCAGTCGAAGCTCGTCGGGCCGTTGCCGCCCGACGCGTAGGACGAGCCGATCTTCGCGCGTGCGGCCTCGATCGCACCGGCGACGTCGCCGTCGACCACGGGCGTCGTGGCGTCTCGGCCGTCGTCGTCGCTCGCGTCGGCGAGCTTGCGCTCGATCTTGTCGGCGAAGGAGAGCCGCATGCGGCGCAGCGTCTCGAGGTTGGGCCGGCCGGTGCGCTTGAGGTCGCGGCGCTTCTGGTACCGCCGGATCGCCTTGCGGGTGCCCGGCCCGATCTTGCCGTCGGCCCGGACGCGGACCTTGCGCTGCACCCGCTTCGTCTGCGACCGGGTGAGCTTGACGGTCTTCGTGTCGGACACGTGCGGCCGGGCGTCGTCGTCGGGCGTCCCGTCGTCCGACGGGCGGGTCGCGTCGTCGTCGGACGGCGTGGTCGTCATGGCGCCGGAGACGCCGCCGGACCCGGCGGACTGCGCGGAGGCGACCGGGGCCGCCAGCAGGGTGAGGGCGAGGCCGAGGAGGGCCCCACGCACGATGCGTGTCACGAGTGCTGCTCTCTTTCGTCGGCCTACGGGGTTAGCTGACGGGCTGACGCAGAAAGAGTCGCGCCTCCGTCGCGGACGACGGATGAGCCCCAGTGGAACGTGGGTCCCCCGCTCGCCGGGGACCTCCCCGGCGATTCGGCTCGGAGCAAGGTAGCAGGCGGTCGACGCCGAGGGCCCCGGTCCTCCCCACCGCACCGGATCTCCCACGCGTCGGCCGCGTGGGCGACGGCCGCGCGCCGTCGCCGGTCAGGCGCGCGCGTGGTCGCGACCGTCATCCGACGCGTCGCCGTCCACCCCGGTCCCCGCGTCGTCGTCGGCCCCCGCATCGCCGTCGTGGACGACGTCGCGGATGAGGAGCCACGTGAGCCACAGGCCGAGGACGAACAGGGGAATGCCCATCGCCACCCGCGCCGCCCCGAGGGCCACGAGCGCGCCCGCGAGGTACATCGGCAGCTGCACCGCCAGGCGCAGGAGGAACAGGCCCACCCACACCCACGACGCGCGCGTGTGGGCGCGCATCGCCGCGGGGTCGCGCCGCCACGACGAGTCCTGCTGCGTCATGAGCGCGACGAGCACGCCGATGAGCGGCCACCGCACGAGGATCGACACGAGGTACGCCGCGGCGTACCCGACGTTGAAGAGCAGACCGGGCAGGAAGAAGTCCTCCGCCCGCCCCGTGCGCGACACGACGAACGCGGCCAGCGCGATCCCGACGAGCCCCGACAGCGCGAACTGGACCGTCTGGCCCCGCGCGACCCGGGCCGCGGCGAGCCCGGCGGCGACGACGACCGCGACGATCGCCGCGACCGTCGTGTCGTTCCCGCCGAGGCTGTAGACGCCGACGAAGAGCGCGGCGGGGAGCGCGGACTCGGCGACGCCCAGCGGGCCCCCGACGGCGTCCTGCAACGACGACGGCGGACGACGCGACGGTCGGTCGCCGGCGGGCGCGGCGCCGGGGTCGCCGGCCGTCGCGCTCCCGGGCTCCGAGGACGCGGGCGGGGACGGATCCTCGGACGGCGGGGACGCGGGCACGGCGCCGGAGGCTACCGACGCGGCGGCGACCGGCGCGCATCGATCATCTAGCGTGACCGTCGTGCTCCAGCGGTGCTACGTCGCCAGTCCGGCCGGGTTCTCGGAGTCCACCCGCGGGTGGTACCGCGACGTCCTGCTCCCCGCGCTGGCGACCGTCGTCGACCCGGTCGATCCGTGGTCGCTCACCGATCCGGCGGAGATCGCCGCCGCCCACGCGGCCGGCCGCCACCGCGAGATCGCGCTGGAGATCGGTCGGCGCAACGCCGACGCGATCCGGTCGTGCACGATGCTCGTCGCCCACCTCGACGGGCAGGAGGCCGACAGCGGCACCGTCGTCGAGGTCGGCTACGCGGCGGGCCTCGGCCTGCGCTGCCACGGCATCCGGAGCGACCTGCGGCAGGCCGGCGAGGCGGGCGTGGAGCTCAACCTGCAGGTCGTGGCGTTGATCGAGCTGTCCGGCGGGACGATCGAGCGATCGGTCGACGCGATGGTGCGCCGGATCGCGTCCGACGACGCCGGTTGACGGTCGCGCGCCGCGCACCGCGCGGCGTTCGACCTACATCCCCGTCAGCGCGGCGTCGACGCCCCAGGCGGCGACGACGAGGGTGATGAGGATCGTGGTGAAGAGGGCCCAATCGTCCATGACGCGGGCATCATTCCAGATTCGCGCCGTCGCGCACGTGCCGCGCCACCGCGTGGGCGGTCAGCGGTGGCAGGTCGCCGAAGCCCGTCCGTCGACCACGCCGATCGACGCAGTCCACCACCGTCCGTCGTCGCCACCACCGCGGGCCGCGGACGGCGACCCGTCGCACGTCGGCGAGCGCCAGCTCGCGCACGCGGTGCACCGGCGCGTCGTCGAGGAGCCACAGCAGTCGGCGGTCGCTGACCGCCAACGTCGTCTGGGGGCTGGCCCACGTCGACGCCGGCACGACGATCCGCACCGTCTCCCCCGGACCCAACGCGGCGCGGAGCTCCGCGCCGAGCGCCCGGGCGACCGCCGGGGCGAGGTCGGGCGGTCGTCGCGTCGCGGCGGACGGGCGGTCCGTCGGACGGCGTCCGACGGCTCCGTCGGACGCCGGGCGCGCCGCGGGCGGCGCCCCACCGGTCGACGCGCCAGCGCGGAGCGCGTCGTACGCCGCGTTGACGAGCGCCATCCGGTCGGGATCGGCGCCGGACGCCGCTCCACGATCGGGGTGCCATCGCTTCGCGAGCGCACGGAACGCGACGGCGACCTCGGTCGGGCTCGCGTCGGGTGCGACGCCCAGCACCTCGTGGGGATCGACCGACGCCCCGCTCACGACGCCATCGTCGCACGACCCTCCGTCGGGGCGCCGGGCCGGGCGCGGGCCGCCGCGCCTCCGCGTCACGACGTCGCGAGCGGTGGTGGAGCGACGGCCCGCCGCTGTAGGTTTCTCGCGCCGACCCCCCCCGGACGGGGGACGGCCACGGACCACCGTCCCCGACAGCGAGAACCAGACACATGCTCAAGGACCTCAAGGCGTTCCTCTTCAAGGACAACCTCATCGACCTGGCGGTCGCGGTCATCCTCGGCACCGCCTTCGGCGCGGTCGTGGACGCGCTCGTCAAGTCGGTGCTCATGCCGATCATCGCCGCGATCGTCGGCAAGCCGACGTTCGACGACATCGTCATCTCGCTCGGCGACACCGACATCGGGATCGGGACGTTCCTCACCCAGCTGACGAACTTCATCATCATCGGCACGGTCCTCTTCTTCATCCTCCGGGCGCTCTCCAAGGTCATGCGCCAGAAGGAGGAGGAGGCGGAGGCCGTCCCGTCCGAGGAGGTCGTCCTGCTCACCGAGATCCGCGACGCGCTGCTCGACCGCCGCTGAGCGATCCCGGGCGGTCGCTCAGCGGCCGCCCGGACCCAGGGCCCGGGGCTCCGGCAACACGTCCGCCGGGTCCAGTCCCTCCAGCAGCCGCAGCACGGCGGGCGTGCGGCCGTCCTCGACGAGCAGCGCGCCGCCCGGCCAGTACGGGCTCTCGACGTCGGTCGGGCCCACGATGAGCGGCTCGTGGACCCAGCAGCCGCTGTTCCAGAGCCACGGTCCGTCGGGATCCGGCCGCCACCGCTCCAGCGCCTCGCCGCCGTCCAGCGGCCCGAGGCGGTGCACGTGCCCGAAGAGGACGTGGCGGGCGCGGTCGGCGACGTCGAGGTCGACCATGACCCGCTGCATCGCCGCGAGGCCCCCGCGACCGAGCCTGCGCTCCAGCAGCTCGTGACCCACGAGCGGCACGATCTCGCCGCCGAACCGCGTGCCGTTCCCGTCGCCCGACACGACCGCCTTGCCGATCGCCCGGGCCAGGCCGCTGAGCCGCTCGACGCCGTCCTCCAACCCGGCCGCCAGGTCGTCCCCGAGCCGTGCGACGGCGGCGACCGACGCCGACAGCCCGACCTCGTAGGCCTCGGCGCCCGACGCCGCCTCGCGCGCCGCGCGCGAGATCGCCGCCATCGGGCCGGCGGCGAGGTGCACGTCGGCGTAGTGCCCGTGGTGGGCGTACACTCCGTCGTCGAGCCACACCCCGGGGTAGTGCACCGTGACGCGCGGCCGCGCCGGACCGGCCGCGAGCGCCTGGGTCACCTCGAGCAGCGTCGTCGTCGCGTCCGTCGGCACCCGTGACGCGTCGCCGAGCGCCAGGCCGCGCTCCCGTCGCCGGCGGATCCAGCCGCGCACGAGGACGTGGTCGTGGTTGCCGGGGACGACGAGGATCTCGCCGTCGCCCATCCGGCGCCCGATCCGCTCGAGGATCGGCAGGGCGACCGTCAACGCCCCGGCGGTGCGTCCCTCGAGCAGCTCCACGACGTCCCCCAGCAGCACGAGCCGGTCGACGTCGGACAGGCGGTCGAGTAGCCGTTCGAGCACCGCCGGACGGCGTAGGACGTCCCGGCCGCCGCGCGACCCGAGGTGGAGGTCGGAGATGACGAGGGTCCGCAGGGCCCGGACACTAGTACCATCGCCATCCCGATGGCCAAGCAGCAGCAGCGTCAGGTGCGGATCGAGCAGCGCGGAGGCATGGCCGCGATGCAGGACCTCGAGCGACGCTCCGACGACGAGCTCCTCCGCGAGACCCGCAACCGCGCCGCGGCGCTGTCGATCCTCGGCAGCCGCGCCGCCGAGCGGTACGACGCGACCGCCGCCCGCAAGTACTTCCAGCAGGCCGTGGCGGCCGCCCGGCCACAGGAGCGCCCGCAGATCCGCCGCATGGCGGAGGCGTCGCTGGCGATGGCCGAGCGCCGGACCGGCGACCTGCGCAAGGCGGCCGAGCGGCTCGGGCAGCAGGCGCCGACCCGCCGGCAGCTCCTGCTGCTGCAGTTCACCAACGTCGTCTTCCCCCCGCGGGGCTCCGGCGCGCTGCGGCGGACCGGCGGCATCCTGCTGCTCCTGCTCATCCTCGTGGGCCTCATCGGGATCGGCACGCTCATCTCGACGCTCGTCTTCCTGCCCTTCGGCGGGCTCGACGGCATCGCGTCCGACATCTCGATCGGCGTCCTCCTGACGATCGGCTTCCTCGTGTGGCTCGTCATGTTCGGGCGGCGGCGGCAGCGTCGCGCCCAGGAGGCCCGGGCCAAGCAGACGGCGGAGGCCCGGCAGCCGGTCAACCGCTCGGCCCGCCGTCGCGGCTGAGCGACCCCGGGCCCGACCTTTCGTCCCGCGTCCGCCACACGTGCGCCCGTCGAGCCGGTAGCCTCGGGCCGTGAGCGACCCGCCGGGCACCCTGGAGACCCCGCGTCTGCGCGTCCGCCCGATGGGCGAGAGCGACTTCGACGCGCTGCTGCAGGGGCTGCAGGACCCCGACCGGCCCTGGACGCCGGGCTACCCGTTGGACGAGACGCTCGTCTCGGCGGCGATGGTCCAGTCCCGCGGCGACGGCCCGTGGACGCAGTACCAGGTGCTGTTGACCGACGAGAACGTCGTCGTCGGCGACCTGACGTTCCTCGAGCCGCCCGACGACGAGCGCGTCGCGCTGCTCACGTTCGCCATCGCCCCCGAGCGACGCGGCAACGGGTACGCGACCGAGGCGCTCCGCGCCGTCGTCGACTGGGCCCGTGGCCGGAGCGACATCCGTGGGCTCCGCGCCGACACCGACCTCGTCAACCCGTCCGGGCACCAGGTGCTGCGGGCGGCGGGCCTCGCCGTCGTGCAGGACGACGGGGATCGTCAGGTGTACGAGCTGCGCTGGGAGCGACGCGAGCGGACCGTGCGCGCGTCGCTCGTCGGCTGACGGTCGGTCGCGACCCGGTCGGCCGACCGGGCCCGGGCCGTCGACCCGCTCAGCCCTTCTTGATCGTCGCCTTCGTGATGACGACGGGCCGCGACGGCGGACCGTCCCCCTGGGGCGCGTCGGTGCCGATGTCGGAGATCCGGTCGACGGTCTCCATGCCCTTCGTGACCTTGCCGACGATCGCGTAGTCCGGCGGCAGGCCCGTGTCGTCGCCGGTCACGACGAAGAACTGGCTCCCCGACGTGCCGGCCGGCTCGTTGCCGGCCTTCGCCATCGCGACGACGCCGCGCGTGTACGACGCGCCGGACGGCGGCTCCTCCTCGACCTGGTAGCCCGGGCCGCCCGAGCCGGTGCCCTCCGGGTCGCCGCCCTGGATGACGAACCCGGTCGCGATCCGGTGGAAGCCGAGGCCGTCGAAGAACCCGGCCCGCACGAGCGACGCGAACGACGCGGTGGTCTTGGGCTGGGCCTTGGCGTCGAGCTCGATCTCGAACGCCCCGCAGGACGTGGCGACGGTGACCGTCCACGCGCCCGACAGGCGCGCCGGATCGGGCTCCGCGACCTCGGCGTCGGCCCGTGGCGCCGGCTCGTCGACCTCGCGACAGGTCCCCTTCGCGCCGGTCTCGCGGTCCGCCGGCGCGGCGGCGACGGTCGTCGACGGGGTGGACGCCGTCGTCGTGGCGTTGACGAACGCCTCGCGCTCGGCGTCGCCACCGCCGTCGTCGTCGCCGCAGGCGGCGAGGCCGGGAACGATCGCGGCCGCCAGCAACAGCGGCAGCAACGGACGGGAGAGCTTCGGTCGCGTCACGGGCGGCACCATAGTGGCTCCCCGCCGGGGCGTGCGCCCCTCACGGGCGACCACGGGCGCGCGGCGCGACCGCCGCGTCGCGCGCGATACTCGCCGCGTGAGCACCGGAGCACCCGCCGGCCCGCCCGGCGACGCCACCCCGGCGCCCCGCGCCGTGGTCCTCCTCGTCAACCCGGCCGCCGGGGGCGGCCGGGCGCGGCGGGTCCTCGACGTCGTCGAAGACCGGCTGCGGCGGCGCGGGCTCCCCCACCGCACGCACCACACCCGCTCGATCGCCGACGTGGCGGTCGCGGTCGCCACCGCGCTCGACGCCGACGAGACCCCGGTCGCCGTGGGTGGCGACGGCATGATCCGCCTCGTCGCGGATGCCGTGTCGCACCGCCCCGGCGCGACGATCGGGATCGTTCCGGCGGGGCGCGGCAACGACCTGGTGCGGTTCCTCGGGCTCCCCCGCGACCCGGTCGCGGCCGCCGACGCGCTCGTCGACGGGACGCCGTGGGCGATCGACACCGGCGCCGTGCGCGGCGACGACGGCGGCGAGCAGACGTTCCTGTCGATCGCCTCGTGCGGGTTCGACTCCGAGGCCAACCGGATCGCCAACCGGGCCCCGAAGCGCCTCGGCGGCCTGACCTACGTGTGGGGCATGCTCGGCGCACTCGCCCGGCTGCGCAACGTGCGCTACGCCCTCGACCTCGACGACCGCGCCGTCGTCCACCACGGCCTGACCGTCGCGATCGCCAACGCCGGCACCTACGGTGGGGGCATGCGGTTGGCCCCCGACGCCAGCGTCTCCGACGGCAGGCTCGACGTCGTCCTGCTCCGCCGCCACCGCGGCGGCCCCGGTCCGACGTCGATCGTCGACCGGGCGCGCCTCGTCCGTCGCCTGCCGGACCTCTTCCGGGGCACGCACGTACGGCTGGCCGACGTCGACGTCGAGCGGGCGGAGACCGTGCGCGTGGACGCGGACGAGCGGTTCGAGGTGTACGCGGACGGGGATCTCGTCGGGCGGCTGCCGGTGACGATCGCGGTGCGCCCGAGGGCGCTCCGGCTGCTCGTCCCGGTCGGCCACCGCACGCCCTCCGGAGACGGACCCCACCGGCTCCCCCGGCCGGAAGGCGTCATCGGCGCCGGGGAGCGTGCCCGATGACCGGCCGTGACCGCGTGCCGCTCCCGGTCGCGATCTGGGCGGCCCGCACGTCGGGCCGGCTGGCGCGGGCCACCGGTCGTGGCGGCACGAGCCTGCCGGGCAAGGTGCTCACCCGCCTGGCCCCGGACGCGATCGGCCGGATGGCCGGCGAGCTGCCGTCGGGCAGCGCCGTCCTGAGCGCCACGAACGGCAAGACCACGACCGCCGCGCTCGTCGCGTCGATCCTCGAGCGGCACGGCACGACGCTCGTCCACAACCGCTCGGGGGCCAACATGGCCGGCGGGATCGCGGCGACGCTCATGGGGTCGTGGCGTCGCGGGCGCCCGGACGGCGACCTCGGCCTGTTCGAGGTCGACGAGTTCTGGCTCGGAGGCCTCGTCGACGACCTGCGCCCACGCGCGTTGCTGCTGGCGAACCTCTTCCGCGACCAGCTCGACCGGTACGGCGAGCTCGAGGCGATCGCGGATCGTTGGCGGGCCATCGTCGCCGCCGAGCCGGCCGACGGGTTCCGACTCGTGCTCGGGGCCGACGATCCGGCGGTCGCGGACCTCGGCCTGGCGCGCGACGACGTCCTGTACTTCGGCGTGCAGGACGCGTCCGTCGCGCTGCCGGGCGTCGAGCACGCCGCCGACGCGACCACCTGTCGGGTGTGTGGCGGCCCGTACGACTACACCGCGTCGTTCGTCGGGCACCTCGGGCACTACGCCTGCCCGTCCTGTGGGCACCGCCGGCCCGAGCCACAGGTCTCCGCCACCCGGATCGCGCTCGACGGGACCCGCGGCGCGCGGGTGACGATCGCGCTGCCGGACGGGTCGATCGACGTCGAGCTGCGACTGCCCGGGCTCTACAACGTCTACAACGCCCTGGCGGCCGCCGCGCTCGCCCACGCGCTCGGCGTGCCCGGCGCGACGATCGCGGCGGGCCTCGAGGGCACCGCGGCCGCGTTCGGGCGGGCGGAGACGGTGAACGTCGACGGTCGCGACGTGCAGCTCCTGCTCGTGAAGAACCCGGCCGGCGCGAACGAGGTGGTCCGCACCCTGGCGTTGGCCGACGGCGACCTCGACCTGCTGGCGATCCTCAACGACCGGATCGCCGACGGTCGCGACGTGTCGTGGGTGTGGGACGCCGATCTGGAGGGCATCGCGCCGCGGGTGCGACGCGTGACGTGCGGTGGGACGCGGGCGGAGGAGATGGCGGTGCGGTGGAAGTACGCGGGGGTTCCCGACGACCGGATCGTCGTCGTGCGCGACGGCGGGGCGCGCGCGGCGCTCGACGCGGCCGTCGGAGCCGGCGCGCCCGACGCGCCACCGCTGTACGCGATCCCGACCTACACGGCGATGCTCGAGCTGCGCGAGGAGCTCGTCCGTCGTGGCGCGGCGAAGGGCTCGTTCGCGTGAGGGCCCGGGCGATCGTCGACGCGGTGCGCGACCACCGCGAGCAGTCCGACCAGGTGCGGTGGCACGACCTGGAGTGCGGCGGGTACGCCGCCGACCTGCCGTTGTGGCGGACCCTCGCCGCTGAGCGCGCCGACCACGACCTGCGGGTCCTCGACGTCGGCTGCGGCACGGGACGGGTCGCGCTGGACCTCGCCCGGGCCGGGCACCGGGTCCTGGCGTTCGACGTCGAGCCGGCGTTCCGCGACGAGGTGCGCCGGCGCGCCGCGGCCCCCGGGCTGCCGGTCGACGCGGTCGTCGGCGACATGTCGGAGCCGCCGGTCGGGGACGAGCGGTTCGGCCTGGTCGTCGTGCCGATGCAGACGCTCCAGCTCCTCCCGGACGAGGGCGCGCGGATCGCCGCCCTGGGCGCGCTGCGCGCGTGCCTCGGCCCCGGTGGGCGCCTGGCCGTCGCGATCGTCGAGGACGTCGAGCCGTTCGGGCCCGACGAGGCCGAGCTCATCGCGCCCGACATGCGCGACCACGGCGGCACGGTCTACGCGAGCCGTCCGACCGAGGTCGTCGTCGACGGCGGATCGGTGGTCCTGCGGCGCACGCGCGAGATCGTGGAGCCCGACGGTCGACGGCGCACGTCGCGCGACGAGATCACGCTCCGGGCGCTGTCGTCGTCGCGGCTCGTCGCCGAGGCGGCGCGGGTCGGGCTCGACCGCACGGCGCTGCACGTCATCGACCCGACCGGCGACCACGCCGGCACGACCGTGGTGGTGCTCGGTGCCTGATCGCATGACCGGACGGACCCTGCGGGTCGCCGCGCTGTACCCGGAGCGGCTCAACATCTACGCCGACCGCGGCAACCTCCTCGTGCTCCAGCGTCGCTGCGCGTGGCGCGGCATCGCGATGGAGCTCGTGCCGGTCTCGCTCGGCGACCGGCTCGATCCGGACGCGCACGACCTGCTGTACCTCGGGGGTGGGCAGGACCGCGACCAGCGGCTGTGCGCCGAGGACCTCGTGGCGACGAAGCGCGACGCGGTCCACGCCCACGCGGCCCGCGGCGGCGCGATCCTCGCGGTCTGTGGTGGCTACCAGCTGCTCGGTCACCGGTATGCGCTCGGACCGGACGAGGCGCTGCCCGGCGTCGGCCTGCTCGACGTGAGCACGGACCGCGGCGACGCGCGCCTCATCGGCAACGTCGCGATCGAGGTCCGCCTCCCCCGCCCCGGCGGCGACGGTGCGCCGATGGAGCCGCGCGTGCTGGCCGGGTTCGAGAACCACGGTGGACGTACCGTCCTCGGCCCGGACCAGCAGCCCCTCGGCCGGGTCCTCGAGGGCCACGGCAACACGGGGACGTCGGGGCACGAGGGGGCGCGCTCGGGCAACGTCGTCGGGACGTACCTCCACGGCCCGCTGCTGCCGAAGAACGCGTGGTTCGCCGACTGGCTCGTCGCGGCGGCGCTCGACGTCGACCCCGACGCGCTCGGGCCGCTCGACGACACGCTCGAGGACGGCGCGCACCGCAGCGCCCGCAGGGCGGCGGGCCTTCCGGCGGGGTGACGGGGACCTGATCACATCGTCGCGCCCCGACGAGGACGCGACGAGGTGGTGGCGGGGCGCGGCGGTCGCCGTCGGCGGCGCGTCCGCCCGGGGTCAGCGTCCGGTGGAGCCGAAGCCGCCCGCGCCCCGGCCGGTCGCGTCGAGCTCGTCGACCTCCACGGGGACGGGAAGCGCCACCGGCATGACGAGGAGCTGCGCGATGCGCTCCCCCGGGGACGCGACGAACGTCTCCTCCGGGTCGGTGTTGCGCAGCAGGACGCGGAGCTCGCCGCGGTAGCCGGCGTCGACGATCCCCGGGGCGTTGACGACCGTCAGGCCGTGCCGGAGCGCCAGGCCGGACCGCGGCACGACGAGGCCCGCGTGCCCGTCGGGGATCGCGACCGCCAGCCCGGTCGGCACGAGCGCGCGAGCGCCGGGGCCGAGCCGCACCGGCTCGACGCAGCAGAGGTCGAGGCCCGCGTCGCCGGCGTGCTGGCGGACGGGGAGGATCGCGTCGTCGCGGAGGCGACGGAACGCGATGGTGGGCATGTCGGCCGGGCCGGTCACGGGCGGGACGATGGCAGCCCGCGGCGTGGGCCGGGCCGTCGGCGGCTGGACGGACCGGGTGGGCGTCCGCTCCGGGGCGGTGGCCTCCCCGGGCGGTGGCGCCCGGTCAGGCGCGGGGCCCGACCGGCTCCAGGCGGTAGGCGTCGTACCGTCCGGCGATGGTGCGCGGCAGACGCGCCCGGACGAGCACGCCGTCGCCACGGTGCTCCTGCTCCAGATCGCCGGCGATGCGGTGCAGCTCGGCCAGGACCTGTCCGTCCGCATACGGCACGAGCAGCTCGACGGGGCGCAGCAGGGCCTCGAACTCGGCCTCGATCCGGGCGCCGAGGTCGTCGAGGCCGACGCGGCGCGCGGCGGACACGAGCACCGCGTCGGGGAACCGGGCCTCGAGCTCCGATCGCCGGGTCGCGTCGAGCCGGTCGGCCTTGTTCAGCACGATGACGCGGCGCGCCCGGTCGGCGGGTCGACGGTCCTCGTTGAGCTCGTCGAGCACGTCGTCGACGGCGTCCATCACCTCGCGCAGGCGTGCGTCGTCCTGGCTGGCGTCCACGACGTGCAGCACGAGGTCGGCGAGCACCGTCTCCTCGAGCGTCGCCCCGAACGCGTCCACGAGGTGGTGCGGGAGCTTGCCGATGAACCCGACGGTGTCGGTCAGCAGGTAGTTGCGGCCGTGCCACCGCAGGGTGCGCGTCGTCGGGTCGAGCGTGTGGAACAACCGGTTGCGGACGCCGACCTCGGCCCCGGTCATCGCGTTGAGCAGCGTCGACTTGCCGGCGTTGGTGTAGCCGGCGATCGCGATGTTCGGCACGTGCCGGGACCGGTCGCGCTCGGACCGCATCGTCGCCCGGTTGCCCTTCACCGCGTCGAGCCGACGGCGGAGCTTCGTGATCCGGTCGCGGGCGAGTCGACGGTCGGTCTCGATCTGCGTCTCGCCCGGCCCGCGGGTGCCGACGCCACCGACGCCGAGCCGGTCGAGGTGGCTCCACAGGCCCCGCATCCGGGCGAGGTTGTACTGCAGCTGGGCGAGCTCGACCTGGAGCTTGCCCTCGGCGCTGTGGGCGTGGGTGGCGAAGATGTCGAGGATGAGCGCGGTCCGGTCGAGCACCGGCAGGCCGAGGCGGCTCTCGAGGTTGCGCTCCTGCCGAGGCGACAGCTCGTCGTCGGTGACGACGATGGTGGCGTCCAGCTCGTGGGCCAGCGCCTTGATCTCGTCGAGCTTGCCCTCCCCCACGTACGTGTTGGGGTGCGGGTCGTCGCGTCGCTGCACGATCTGGCCGACGACGTCGACGTCGGCGGTCCGCAGGAGCTCCGCCAGCTCGCCGAGGTCGTCGCCGTCGGGCAGGGCGCCGACCATGAGCGCCCGCTGGTCCTCGGAGCCCCCGGCCCGCTCGCGCTCGAGCTCGTGGGGGTGGACGGTCTGCTGCGGGGCGCGTTGGCGTCGACTCACTGCCCTGCACTGTACGCCGGTCCACCGCCGACGCGCCACCTCTCGACGGGCATCCGGGGGTTCGAGCCCGGCGCGACCCGCGTGTGGACCGGTCGGCGCGCGTGCTCGCGGCGGTAGGGTCCGGCGGGTGTGCGCCGCGCTCGCCGACCGCCTGGCCGACCTGACCCTGGGGCTCGTCGACGTCCCGTCGGAGTCGCGGGACGAGGAGGCGGCGGTCGCGTTCGTCCGCGACCTGCTCGGGTCGGCCGGCGTGCCGGTCGACGACGCGGGCGACACCTGCCTGCTGGCGGGGACCACCGTCCGCGGCGATCGTCCCCTGGTGCTCCTCGCCGGGCACCTCGACACGGTGCCCGCGCAGGGCAACCGGCCGGGCCGGCGGGACGGCGACGTCGTCTTCGGCCTCGGTGCCTGCGACATGAAGGGCGCCGACGCGGTGATGCTGCAGTTGCTGCTCGACGGGGCCCACGCCGACCCGGACCGGGCGTGCGACCTGGGCGTCGTGCTGTTCGGTCGCGAGGAGCTGCCGTTCGTCGACACCGCGTTGACCCCGCTGCTGGAGCGCCGTCCGGGCCTGACCACCACGGATCTCGTGGTGGTCATGGAGCCGACCGCCTGCGGGGTGCAGGGCGGCTGCCTGGGCAACCTCAACGCGACGTGGTCGTTCTCGGGCGTGGCGGCGCACAGCGCCCGGCCGTGGCACGGAGACAACGCGATCCACCGTGCGGCGGAGGGCATCGCCGAGCTCGCCCGCGTGCCGATCGTCCGGCACGCGTTCGGTGGGCTGGAGTACGCGGAGTGCGTGTCGGTGACGCGGATCTCCGGTGGCGTGGCCGACAACGTCGTGCCCGACCGGGTGGCGGCCCACGTGAACTACCGGTACCCGCCGGGACTGCCACCCGCCGAGGCCGAGGCCCGGTTGCGCGGGTGGACCGATCGTCCCGGCACGACGCTGGACGTCATCGGGAACGCCCCGTCGGGACTCGTGTCGGTCGACGGCCCGTTGGCGCGGACGTTGATCGACCTGTCGGGCCGCGAGCTGACCCCCAAGCAGGCGTGGACCCCGGTCGCGGAGTTCGGCCTGCGGGACGTCGCGGCGGTGAACTACGGACCGGGCGACCCGCGGTGGGCGCACAAGCGCGACGAGCAGGTCGCGGTGGCGGCGCTCGTCGAGGCCTACGAGACGCTGGCGACGCTCGTCCGCGACGGCGCGCAAGGGGCCGACCGATGACGGCGTGGTCCCGCAATCCGCTCGTCCGGGCGTCGGGCGTCTACCCGTTCCAGCGGTTGACGGAGGCGCGCCGCATCGTGACCGAGGCCCGGCCGGACCTCGCGCTCGTCGATCTGGGCGCGGGCGAGCCGCGCGAGGAGACGCCGGCGTTCATCCGTCGTGCGTTGGTCGACGCGGTGGAGGCGGAGCCGGTGTCGTCGTACCCGTTGGCGGTGGGGTTGCCGGAGCTGCGCGTGGCGATCGCCGACTGGTGCGCGCGACGGTTCGGGGTGCGTCTGGACCCGGATCGGCACGTCGTGCCGACGTTGGGGTCGAAGGAGCTGGTGTTCTCGCTCGCCCAGCTGCTGGTGGACCGCGACGGGGGCCGTGACCTGGTCGGCGTCCCCCGCCCCGGCTACCCGGTGTACGAGCGCGGCGCCCGGCACGCCGGGGCCGAGGTCCTGCCGTTGCCGTTGCGCGCGGAGCACGGCTACCTTCCCGACCTGGACGCGATCGCCCCGGAGCAGTGGTCGAGGTTGGCGCTGCTGTGGACGAACTCCCCCGGCAACCCGACCGCCGCCGTGGCGGACCGGGGTTGGTTGCGCGACGCGGTCGCGCGCTGTCGCGAGCACGGGGTGGTCCTGGCGAGCGACGAGGCGTACAGCGAGCTGTGGTTCGCAGGCGATCCGCCGGCGTCGGCGTTGGAGGTCGCCCTCGACGACGTGCCCCCCGGGGGGCTCTCCGCCGACGCCGCGGCGACGGTGCGGGATGAGGCGCTCGCGGGGATCCTCGTCGTCAACACGTTGTCGAAGCGCTCGTCGATGCCGGGGTACCGGTCGGGGTTCGTCGCCGGTGATCCGTCCCTCGTCGCCGACCTCAAGCGCTTCCGTCCGAGCGTCGGCACCGCGCCCCAGCGGTTCGTCCAGCGCGCCGCGATCGCCGCGTGGAGCGACGAGGCCCACGTCGACGAGGTGCGGGCCCGGTATCGGGACAAGCTCGCCCTGCTCCAACCGGGCCTCGACGCGGTGGGCCTGCGGAGCGTCGGCGGCGATGGGTCGTTCTTCCGGTGGCTCGCCGCCCCCGGCGATTGGCGCGAGCGGCTGGCCGCGTCCCCGGATGCGGAGCTGGAGGCGACGATCCACGCGGTGCTCGCCGATGCGCCTCGACCGCCGTCGTCTGCCGGGGGCGCCGCACCTGGCTCACGCCACGACACCGGTGCGCCCGGCTCGCCCGCCCTCGCCGCCGGCGGCGCGCCCGGGTCGCCCGCCGCCGACGCCGGCGCGTCGAGGTCGCCCGCCGCCGACGCCGGCGCGTCGAGGTCGCCCGCCGATGTCGCCCACGCGTCGAGCTCGCCTGCCGACGACGTCGGCCTCGCCGCCCGACTGCTCGTCGGCGCGGGCCTCGTGGTGGCCCCGGGCTCGTTCTTCGGGCCGGAGGGCGCGGGTCACGTCCGCGTCGCCCTGGTCCCCACCGCCGAGGACTGCGCCACCGCCGCGGACCGTCTGCGGCGCCTCGCCCCCCGCTAGCGCTCCGGACCCGCCACCCTCCCCGCAATGTAGCCCCGCAGGCCGCCCCGCAGGGCGTGGAGCACCTGTCGCGATCGTGTCGTCTTCGGTGGCGCGGTGCGTCGGATCTGCACCAGGGTGCGCCGATCCTCCGCGTCGCCTGGACGGACTGCGATCGCGGCGATATGTCGTCGAAGGCATGGAATATGACCTCGACGGCATGTGGCCCGCGAACGACCCGTGCGGGTTGGACGATCCGAACGCTGATCCGGCGCTGCTCGTCCCGACGACTCCCGACGCCGAGCGCGGTGGCGTGGGTGGCCTGGAGCCGGACGACGAAGGCCGTACGGCGGTACGGCCCGATGTGGCCGACGTCGACGTGGACGTCGATGCGGAAGCCGACCACGACGGCCGGTGCGGCGACGGCGACGAGTACCTGGAGCCGGACGTCTATCCGGACGAGCTGTGGGAGCGGTGGCTGATGCCGGATCGGCCGGCGATCCGCGTCGACCTGCGTGCCGTGGCGAAGGCACTCGGTGGTCTCCTCTACCACCACCGGCGCCGCAGGCGACTCAGCCAGGACGCGATGGCACGGACGCTCGGCGTGGACCAGTCGCGACTCTCGCGGCTCGAGCGTGGAACCGGCGGAGTCCCGACCCTCGACACGCTGTGCCGCATCGCCACGACGACCGGCGCCCGGGTCGACCTGCAGATCGAGCCGATGCCCCGGCCACGCCGACGCCTGACCGCCAACCCGTGGGCGGACGGCCACGACCCGGGGCCCGTCGACGCAGTACCGCCCTCGGTGGTCGCCGCCCACGCCGGGGCACGCGTCGTGCTCCGCGTCCTGCCCGCCCGCGGGGCTGGCCCGCGGGAGTTCTCGTAGGCTTGCCGCGTGAGCGACGTGCAGCAGACCAAGGGCGCCTGGGCGATCGGCCTGGCCACGATCTCGGACGCGGACGACCGCGTCCTCGACACGTACTACCCGCGGCCCGCGCTGGGCGTCGACGCGGACGCCGTCGCCGCGGTGGGCCACGCCGGCGGGACCGGATCGACCGAGGTGAGCTTCGCCCGCGCCACCGAGGCGGCCGGCGGCGCCGTCGCCGCGCGGATCGGTCGCGACGACGCCCGCGCCGTGCGCACCGTCGCCGTCGTCACCGTCATCGAGGACCTCGCGGCGCCCCCGGTCGACGCGCACGACGCCTACCTGCGCCTGCACCTGCTGTCGCACCGCCTCGTCCGCCCGCACGGCCTGTCCGTCGACGGGCAGTTCGGGCTCCTCTCCAACGTCGTGTGGACGAACCAGGGCCCGTGCGCCGTCGACGGGTTCGAGGAGACGCGCCTGCGCCTGCAGGCCCAGGGTCGCACCGTCTCCGTGACGTCGATCGACAAGTTCCCGCGGATGACCGACTACGTCGTGCCGTCCGGTGTGCGGATCGGCGACGCGGACCGGGTGCGTCTGGGCGCCTACCTGTCCGAGGGCACGACGGTCATGCACGAGGGCTTCGTCAACTTCAACGCGGGCACGCTCGGCGCGTCGATGGTCGAGGGCCGGATCTCGGCGGGCGTCGTCGTCGGCGACGGCACCGACATCGGCGGCGGCGCGTCGATCATGGGCACCCTCTCCGGCGGCGGCAGCGAGGTCATCAGCCTCGGCGAGAAGTGCCTGCTCGGCGCCAACGCCGGCGTCGGCATCTCGCTCGGCGACGGCTGCGTCGTCGAGGCCGGGCTCTACGTCACCGGCGGCACCGTCGTCAAGCTCGCCAACGGGCACTCGGTCAAGGCACGGACGCTGTCCGGCGAGCCGGGCCTGCTGTACCGGCGCAACAGCACCACCGGCGCGGTCCAGGCGCTGCCGCGCACCGGCGACTGGGGCGGGCTCAACGCCCAGCTCCACGCCAACGACTGACGTCGGCCGGTCACGAGCCCCGGCCGGCCACGAACACGGGTCGGTCACGGCCGCCGGCCGGTCGCTGACGGTTGCCGGCGCCGGCCGGTCAGGTGAGCGCGCGGAGCGTCGTGACGAGGTCGTCCGACGCCTCCGCCGCGTAGATCGGGACCGCCCAGCCGGTCAGGTCGACGTGGAGGTCCTCGCCGACGTCGACGACGAGCTCGCCCCCGTCGAGGACGACCGTCACCGTCGTGACGCCCTCGTCACGGTCCTGCGCCCCCGCGCCGCCCTGCAGGACGTACGCGACCGCGGCGCCGCTCGCGCCGGTGCCCGACGACATCGTCTCCCCCACGCCCCGCTCGAAGATCCGGGCACGGATCCGCCCGGGCTCGAGCTCCACGAACCACGAGACGTTCGTCCGCTGCGGGAACGTCACGTGGTGCTGGATCCCCGGACCGTGGGCGGGCAGGTCGAGCGCGAGCAGCTCGTCGAGGTCGTCCATGGCGATCGCGCACTGCGGGTTGCCGATCTTGACGTGCTGGAACCGCCACGAGCGGCCGCCGACGTCGATCGCCCCGGTCCCGTCGGGCGGGCCGGTCGGGTAGTCGTCGCTGACCGTTCTGGCCCGCCCCATGTCGACCCGACACTCGGTGTCGCTCAGGATCGTCGGCCGGATCTCGCCCGCGACGGTGGTGATCGAGAACTCCCGGCGGTCGGTCCAGCCCCGGCGGACGAGGTACATGATCGCCTCGCGGGCCCCGTTGCCGGACAGCTCCGCCTCCGACCCGTCCGGGTTGAAGATCCGCAGGTCCGCGACGCTCCCCGGGTCGGACGGTGGTGCGAGCTCCAGCACCCCGTCGGAGCCCGGGCCGACGTGCGGATCGCACAGGTGCGCGACCCGGGACGCGGTGAGCGGGAACGGCAACCGGTCCCGCTCGACGATGAGGTAGTCGTTGCCCAGCGCGTGCCACTTCTCGAACCGCATCGGCGGCCAGTCTACGGCGACAGCGGCGCCACGATCCGGGCGGCGACCACGGCCGGGTCCGGGTCGCCGGTCAGGTCGACGACCTCGACGTCCGGCAGGCGACGCATCCAGGTGAGCTGCCGCTTGACGTACCGGCGGGTGTCGCGACGCATCCGGTCGACGTCGCCCTCCAGCAGCGGCAGGAACCCGTGGGCCTTACGGGCGGTCGCCGACGCCCCGGCACGCTCGGCGGCGTGGACCTCGTCGGCCGCTCCCGCGGCGAGCATCGCGTCGATTCGCCGGTCGATCCGCTCCCGTAGCTCGTCACGATCGCGCACGAGGCCCACGAGCCGCGTCGGATGGCGGACGTCCGACGTCCACAGGCGATTCGGGCCGTCGTCGGGCGGATGCAGCTCGCCGATCGCGTGGAGCTCGAGCCACCGGACGAGGCGCGACCGGTCGGCGGGGGCCACGCGGCCCTCGGCCCACGGGGCCACCGCGACCAGGCGGTCGTGCAGCGCCTGCGGGCCGTGCTCGGCCAGGTCGCGCTCCAGCCCGGCCCGGATCGCGGCCGGCGCCGGTGGGCGCATCTCCAGCTCGGTGAGCGCCGCCCGCAGGTACAGGCCGGTGCCGCCGACCACGATCGGGGTCCGCCCGGCGGCCAGGGCCGCGTCGATCTCCGCGTGGGCCATCCCGGCGAACCGTCCCGCGGAGCACGTCTCGGTGATCGGCAGGACCGAGACGAGCCGGTGCTCCAGCTCGTCCTGGTCGAGCGCGTCGCGGGCGCCGGTCAACGTCTCGATGCCCCGGTACACCTGCATCGCGTCGGCCGACACCGCCACCGGGTCACGGCCGGCCGCGCGCAGCGCACGTCCCACCGCGACCGCGATCGCGGTCTTGCCGACGGCCGTCGGCCCGAAGAGCGCCACGACGGTGGGGACGGCGGTACGGTCCATCGCCCGGAGTATCGTGGTTCGATGCCCGTCGCCATCGCCACCGGTCACTCGGCCTCCCCGGACCTGGCGTCCGGGGCCGCCGAGGCGGCGCGGACGGCGCGGGCCGGCCTCGACGGCGCGACGTGCGATCTGGTGATCGCGTTCGTGTCGGGCGAGCAGGCCGACGACGTCCCGGCCGGCCTCGACGCGATCGAGCGCGAGCTCGAGCCGGAGCAGCTCGTCGGGTGCCTCGCCGGGGGCCTCATCGAGGGGACGTCGGAGCAGGAGGACGGCCCCGGGATCGTCGTGTGGGCGCTCGCGATCGACGGAGGGAGCGTCGAGACGCTGGAGATGCGGACCCGCGAGGTCGAGGGCGGCGTCGCGCTGCTCGGGCTGCCGACCGCCGCGACCGCGGCGCGGACGTCGGCCGTCGTCGTGCTCGCGGACGCCGCGCAGCTGCCGGTCGAGGGGACGCTGCGGGCGATCGAGGGACAGCTCCCCGGGGCCCCGATCATCGGTGGCGTGGCGTCCGCGTCTCCCCCGGACGGCCGGGCGCTCATCCGCGGCGACGAGCGGATCGACGCGGCCGCGCTGGTGCTGCGGTTCGAGGGGGTCGAGATGCTGCCGTGCGTGTCGCAGGGCGCCCGGCCGATCGGCCCCGAGCTCGCGGTGACCGACGGCGAGGGCGGCGTGATCCGGACGCTCGCCGGACGGAGCGCGCTCGACGCGCTCCGCGACACCGTCGAGGGCCTCGACGACGCCGACCGCAAGCGGATCCGCCACGGGCTGCTTCTCGGCCTCGTGGTCGGGCCGGACCGCGCCGACTACGGCCCGGGGGACTTCGTCGTGCGGGGACTGGCCGGCGCCGATCCGGCGGCGGGGGCCGTGGTCGTCGGGGCGCCGGTCGAGGTCGGTCAGCTCGCCCGCCTGCACGTCCGCGATCCCGAGAGCGCCACGACCGACCTGCGGGACGCGCTGCGGCTGCGTCGGATGGCGGTCGGCGAGAGCGGGATCGCGGGGGCGCTCGCCTTCACCTGCAACGGTCGGGGTCGCCAGATGTTCGGCCGCGACGACCACGACGCCCGCGCGATCCAGGACGGGCTCGGGCCGCTCCCGCTCGGCGGCATGATCGCGGCCGGCGAGATCGGTCCGGTCGGCGGACGGGCGTTCCTCCACGGGTTCACCGCCACCGTCGGCGTGTTCCTGACGTAGCGCCGTCCCCGGCGGCGGCGTACGCTGCGCCGATGCAGATCAGGGGGAGCAGGGTGCTGTTGACCGGCGCGACGGGCGGGTTGGGCCACGCGATCGCGCGGTCGCTGGCCGCCGAGGGCGCGACGCTCGTCCTCACCGGGCGGCGCGCCGAGGTGCTCGAGCCGCTCGCCGAGGAGCTGGGCGCGGTCGCCGTCGCCGCGGACCTGTCGCGCCGCGAGGACGTCGATCGCCTGGCCTCCGACCACGCCGACGTCGACGTCGTCGTCCACAACGCGGCGCTCCCGGCGAGCGGCCCCCTGGAGTCGTACGCCGTCGACGAGCTCGATCGCGCGCTCGAGGTCGACCTGCGCGCGCCGCTCGTCCTCACCCGGCTGCTCGTGCCGGCGATGCGCGGACGGGGCCGCGGTCACGTCGTCTTCATCAGCTCGATGTCGGCGAAGGTGCCGACGGCGGACGCGAGCCTCTACGCGGCGGCGAAGGCCGGTCTCCGCGGGTTCGCGCAGGGGCTGCGGCCGGAGCTCGCGCCGCACGGCATCGGGGTGAGCGTCGTGTTCCCCGGGTTCATCCGCGACGCGGGCATGTTCGCCGACACCGGGGTCACCCTGCCGCCGGGCGTCGGGACGAACACGCCGCAGGAGGTGGCGGACGCGGTGGTGCGCGTCATCGCGCGTGACGAGGGCGAGCGGAGCGTCGCCCCGTTGGGCGTGCGTGCCGGCGGGCTCGTCAACGCGATCCGCCCCGGGCTGCTGGGCAGGCTCGCCGCGCGGCTCGGTGGGTCGCGCGTCGGCAGCGAGATGGCGGCCGCGCAGCGGACGAAGCGCTAGCCGGCGGCGTCAGGCGACGCCGAGGCGCGACAGCAGCGTCATCTCGCCCTGCAGCGACTGCGACGTGGCGGACGTGATCTCGACGGCGACGGTCTCCCCCGGCTCGCCGAGCCCGGTGAAGTTCACGACCTTGTTGTGGCTCGTGCGGCCCCGCAGCCGGTCGGGGTCGTGGCGGGACGGCCCTTCGACGAGCACGTCGAGGGTGCGGCCGACGAACCGTTGCGTCCGCTCGTGGGCACGGCGCTGCACGAGCTCGACCAGGCGCTCCATCCGCTCGACCTTCACGGGGTGCGGCACCAGGTCGTCGGTGAACGTCGCGGCCTCGGTCCCGCGGCGCGGCGAGAACACGAACGTGAACGCCCCGTCGAAGCCGACCTCGTCGACGACCTCGAGCGTCTCGACGAAGTCCTCCTCGGTCTCTCCGGGGAACCCGACGATGATGTCGGTCGTCAGCGCGATGTCGGGGCACCGCTCGCGGATCATGCGGACCCGGTCGAGGTAGCGCTCGCGGTCGTAGGTGCGGCGCATCCGCTTGAGGATCCGGCTCGATCCGGCCTGCAACGGCAGGTGGATGTGCTGGCACACCTCGGGACGGGTCGCGTGCACCGCGACGACGTCCTCGCGGATGTCCTTGGGGTGCGGCGACGTGTAGCGCACCCGCTCGATCCCGTCGACGTCGGCGACGGCCAGCAGGAGCTCGGCGAAGGTCCGTGGACGTGGCCGGACGGTCGACGGGCGGGCCTGCGGGCCCGACGCGTCCGCGGCCGGCCGCCCCTCCGCGGACGGGACCCCGGGGCCGGACGGTGCGGTCGGGCCGCTGCTCGAGGGCAGGCCGGTGGGGCGCTTGGCCGCCTCGGCGTACGGCAGGAGCTCGGCCGGCAGCGGCTCCACGGTCCGCAGGTCCCGACCGTAGGCGTTGACGTTCTGCCCGAGCAACGTCACCTCACGCACGCCGTCCGCGGCGAGGGCCCGCACCTCGTCGAGGAGCTGCTCGAACGGACGCGACGACTCGCGGCCCCGCGTCGACGGCACGATGCAGTACGAGCACTTGAGGTTGCAGCCGACGGCGATCTGCACCCACGCCTGGTGGTCGCGGTCGCGCTTCGTCGGCAGGTGGGCCGGGAAGCCCTCGAACTCGAAGTAGCCCTGGGCGCTCAACGAGTCGCTGGTGAGGAACTCCGCCAGCCGGTTGATCTGCCCGGGGCCGAACGCGACGTCGACGAACGGGAACCGCTCGAAGACCTCGTCCTTCACCGACTGGGCCCAGCATCCGCCGACGCCGACGACGACGTCGGGCCGCTCGCGCTTCATCCGCTTGGCGTGCCCGAGGTGCGCGATGAGCCGCGAGTCGGCGGACTCGCGGATCGAGCAGGTGTTGAAGAGGATGAGGTCGGCGTCCTCGGGCTCGTCGGCCGGGCTGTAGCCGAGCGACTCGAGCATGCCCCGCATCCGCTCGGAGTCGTGCTCGTTCATCTGGCAGCCGAACGTCCGGACGTGGTACCGCCGGACGGTCGTCGGGGTGGTGAGCGTCGCCGACATCGAACGCCGAAGCCTAGACGATCGGTCCGGCGGGACCGACGCGCGGCGATGGCCGTCGCGTGCGGTCAACGGGCGCCGCGGCCGAGCGCCCGCACGGCGGCGTAGGCGACGTCGCTCGGGTAGCCCTTGCGGGCGAGCACCCCGAGCGCGCGAGCGCGCTCGCGGTCGTCCCGCGGCGGCTCGGACCATCGGCGGCGGAGCACCGTCAACGCCGCGTCGAGCTGATCCCCGCCCGCGTCGGCCAAGGCCGCGTCGATCAGGGACCGTCCGACGCCGAGCGCGCGGAGGCGCCCGTCGATCCGCTCGTCGCCCCAGCCGTCCAGGGTGCGGCGGTCCTCGACGAACCGCGCCGCGTAGCGGGCGTCGTCGAGGTAGCCCAGCTCGAGCATCTCGCCGAGCACCTCGTCGACGACCGCCGCCGGCGGATCGTCCCGCTCCAGGCGGGTGCGCACCTCGGCGACCGTGCGGTCCCGCTTGGCGAGGAACCGGTAGGCGACGTTGGCGGTCGCCTGGACCCGCTCCTCGTGCGTGACCGCACGATCCTGGGACGGGGGCTCCTCCCCCACGTCGCGCCCCGGGGCCCCGTCGCCGCCCGTCAGCGCCGGGTCCTCAGGCGATCGCCGGCTCGGCGTCGCCGACCGGGGCCAGCGGCTCATCCGCCGCCGGGCGCATCCCGAGCTTCTCGTAGATGAGCTGCTCGATCCGGGCGGCGATCTCGGGGTTGTCGTCCAGGTGGGCCTTGGCGTTGCTGCGGCCCTGGGCCAGGCGCTCGCCGTCGAACGAGAAGAACGAGCCGGACTTCTGGACGATGTCGTGCTCGATCCCCAGGTCGATGAGGCACCCGGACGTCGAGATGCCCTTGCCGAACTCGATGTCGAACTCGGCCTGCTTGAACGGCGGGGCGACCTTGTTCTTGACGACCTTCACCCGGACGCGGTTGGCGACCGCGTCGGTGCCCTCCTTGATCGTCTCGATCCGCCGGATGTCGAGCCGCTGCGAGCTGTAGAACTTCAGCGCCCGACCGCCCGGCTGCGTCTCGGGCGAGCCGAACATCACGCCGACCTTCTCGCGGATCTGGTTGGTGAAGATGCAGAGCGTGCCGGTGCGGTTGAGGTTGCCGGCGAGCTTGCGCATCGCCTGGCTCATCATCCGGGCCTGTAGGCCGACGGTCGTGTCGCCCATCTGGCCCTCGAGCTCGGCTCGCGGGGTGAGCGCCGCCACCGAGTCGACGGCGACGACGTCGACCGCGCCGGAGCGGACGAGCATGTCGGCGACCTCGAGCGCCTGCTCGCCGTAGTCGGGCTGGGACACGAGCAGCTCGTCGATGTCGAGCCCGATGTTCTTGGCGTAGACCGGGTCCATCGCGTGCTCGGCGTCGATGAACGCGCAGACGCCGCCCTTCTTCTGGGCCTCGGCGAGGATGTGGTAGACGAGCGTCGTCTTGCCCGACGACTCCGGGCCGAAGATCTCGATGATGCGGCCACGCGGCACGCCGCCGATGCCGAGCGCGACGTCGAGCGAGAGCGACCCGGTCGGGATCGCCTCGACGGGGCCGCGGGCGCCCTCGTCGCCCATCCGCATCACGGTGCCCTTGCCGAACTGACGCTCGATCTGCTGCAGCGCGCCACCGAGCGCGGCCTCGCGCGCCTTGGCGGTATCGGTCTCTCTGGCCATCTGGATGCACCTCGGGTCGGGAGCGGAGCACTAGTGTCCGCTGTCGGTCGGACGGAACCCGAGCGTACGTACGTTCGTGTGACGGAACAGGCCCCCGTCGGCGCCGATTCCGTGCCGATCGTGCGGCGGAGCCGTGGCTAGGGCTCGGTGAGGACGCGCCGCAGGAGGTGCAGCGCCGAGGTCACCGTGCGCTCGCGCACGCTGGCGCGGTCGCCCGGGATCGACACGTGGCGGACCTCGTCGCGGCCGTCGCGGGTGGCCACGGCGAGGAACACCGTGCCGACGGGCTTCTCGGCGGTGCCGCCGTCGGGTCCGGCGATCCCGGTCGTCGCGACGGCGACGTCGACGCGCAGCGCGTCGAGCGCCCCGCGGGCCATCTGCCGCGCCACCGTCGCGGACACCGCGCCGTGCTCCGCCAACGCCCCACCGTCGACCCGCAGGACGCGCCGCTTGACGGCGTCGTCGTAGGCCACCACCGCGCCGTGCACCACCGCCGACGATCCGGGCACGTCGGTGAGCGCCGCCGCGACGAGCCCGCCGGTGCACGACTCGGCGGTCGCGACGGTCCAGCCCCGCTCGCGCGCCAGGTCGAGGACGTGCTCCGCGACGCCCCGTCCGTCACGCGAGTACAGCGCCCGCGGCGCGTGCGACGCCAGGTGCTCCTCCAGCGCGGTGGCGGCCGCGGCGTCGGCCGGATCCCACCGGGTCACGACCTCGAGCTCGCCACGGTGGGCGCAGGTCGTGACCTCGAGCCGGTCGAGGGGCACCCCGTCCCGTCGGGCGTCGCGCAGGAGGTCCGCGAGCTGCGCCTCGTGGATCCCGAAGAGCCGCAGCGTCGACTCGCCGCGCCGCACGGCGCCGCCGAGCACCGGTGCGAGCAGGTCGCCCTCCTCGACCGCGGTCCACATCGGCCGCAGCTCGCGCGGCGGTCCCGGGAGGACGACGACCGTGGGCACGCCGGCGCGGCCCGGACCGTGCTCGCCCGGGACGACGAGGCCCGGCGCGGTCCCGATCGGCTCGAGCACGGTTGCGCCCTCCGGCACCAGCGCCTGCTTCCGGTTGGCGGCGCGCAGCGCGTCGAGGTCGGTCGGGCCCGTGCTCGCCACGCGGCGCACGTAGGCGAGGACCCGATCCCAGATCCGGCCCTCGAGCGCCTCGTCGAGGGCGAGCGGACGACCGGTGAACGCGGCGACCGTCTCGGTCGTGAGGTCGTCCTCGGTCGGCCCGAGGCCCCCCGACGTGACGATGAGGTCGATGCCGCGGGCGGCCAGGCCCTCGAGCGTCCCCAGCAGGTCCTCGGGCCGGTCGCCGACGGCGACCGTCGTCACGTGCCGCACGCCGAGCGTGCCCAGCCGCCGGGCGAGCCACGGCCCGTTGCGGTCGGTCACCCAGCCGCCGAGGATCTCGGTGCCGGTGACGAGGACGGCGGCGCGCGGGCCCGCGTCGGTGGACGGTGCGTCGGCGGCGGTCACGAGCAGGAGGGGCGTCGGTCGCGGGGCAGGACGCGTCGGCCGTCGTGGGCGATCTCGTACGCCACGACGCCGTCGTCCCCGGCGCGCAGCGGCAGCCGGCGCCCGCCGTCGGTGACGCGGGCCCCGGCGTCGCTCAGCACGACCCGGAACCGCTGCGAGCGGACGAGGCGGCTGCGGCGACCGGGCTGGAGCTCCTGGCCACGGATCACCGCGCGGTCCCGGGCGTCGCGGACGCAGACGTAGACGGCGGCCGACGCGGACGCCGGCACCGACACGCGGAGCTTGACGAGGCTGCGTCGGCGCTCGGCCTCGCGCCGTCGCTCCTCGCGCCGTGCGGCGGCCGCGGCGTCCTCGGTCGTCGTCGTGGCGATCGTCGTCGTCGGCGGCGGCGCCTCGTCCTCGCCGCTCGAGATGCGACCGACGACGTAGAGCGCGGCGACGACGAGCAGCACGAGCGCGACGATCGGGAGCCAGTTGGTGCGCTTGGGCGGGCCGAACGCCCCGCCGCCGCTCCCCCGCCGCCCGCGACCCCCGCGTCGGGGCAGGCCGGTGGTCTCGTACGGGTCGTGGCGGAACTTGTACTCCTCGACGAGGAGCTTGGCGTCGAGGCCGAGCGTCTCGGCGTACGTCCGCAGGAAGCTCTTGACGAACGTCGGACCGGGCAGCAGGTCCCACTCCTCGTTCTCGAGCGCACGGAGGTACTTGGCCCGGATCTTCGTGCGGGCCTCCACCTCGCCGATGTCGATGCCCGCGCGCATCCGTGCCTCGCGCAGGGTGGCCCCGATCTCCGCCATGGACGCCGAAGGGTACCGTCGCCCCGACCGGGCCGTCCGTCCCGCGACCGCTCAGCCGCCGACGCTCAACGCGCGGTGCTCGCCGGTGCGGTCGTCGTCGGTCGGCCCGTCCCCGTCGCCGTCGTCGACCGGCAGCGGCGCCGCGGGCGGCGCGTCGTCCGGCGCGGCGTCCTCCGCTCCACCGCGCAGCGAGCGCAGGATGCCGGGCAGGTCCATCGGCGACACGAGCACCTGTCGGGCCTTCGATCCCTCGAACGCGGACACGATCCCACGGCGCTCCATCATGTCGACGAGGCGCCCCGCCCGGGTGTAGCCGACGCGCAACCGGCGCTGCAGGCCCGACGTCGACGCCGCGCCCATCTCGACGACGAGCTCGATCGCGTCGGCCAGCAGCGGGTCGGTGTCGGCGTCCAGGTCGTCGGCGGGACCGTCCTCGGCCTCCTCCTCGGCGGCCTCCAGCAGGTCCTCGCGCAGGTCCGGCTCGCCCTGGCGCGCCCAGTGCGCGGTGAGGTCGGCGATCTCCGCCTCGTCGATGTACGCGCCCTGGATGCGGGTGAGCCGCGACGACCCGACCGGGTTGAAGAGCATGTCGCCGCGTCCGAGCAGCGACTCGGCGCCGTTCTGGTCGAGGATGACCCGCGAGTCGGTCTGCGACGACACGCTGAACGCGATCCGGGACGGCACGTTCGCCTTGATCATCCCGGTGATGACGTCGACCCGCGGCGACTGGGTCGCCAGGACGAGGTGGATGCCGACCGCGCGCGCCTTCTGGGCGATGCGGATGATCGCGTCCTCGACGTCGGCCGGGGCGACCATCATGAGGTCGGCGAGCTCGTCGATGACGCAGAGGATGTACGGCAGCGCGTCGTCGCCCTCCTCGACCCGGACCTTGTTGAGCTCCGGCAGGTTGCGGGTCTTCTTCACGCTCATCACGCCGTAGCGCCACTCCATCTCGCGGACGAGGTTCTGCAGCGCGTTGGCGGCCATCTTCGGGCTCGTGATGACCGGGGTCAGCAGGTGCGGGACCTGCTCGTAGTGGTTGAGCTCGACCTGCTTGGGATCGACGAGGACGAGGCGCACGTCGTCCGGCGTGGCGTGCAGGAGGATCGAGCTGAGCATCGCGTTGACGCAGCCGGACTTGCCGGCGCCGGTCGTGCCGGCGACGAGCAGGTGCGGCATCTTCGCCAGGTCGGCGTGGATCGGCTTGCCGGACACGTCCTTGCCGAGCCACACCGTCAGCGGGGTCTCGCCGTGCGGCGGGTCGTCGTAGACGTCGCCGAGGTGCACGACGCGACGGCGCTTGTTCGGCACCTCGACGCCGACGGCGGTCTTGCCGGGCACCGGTGCGAGGATCCGGATGTCGGTGGCGGCCAGCGCGTACGCCAGGTCGTCCTTGAGCTGGGCGACCTTGGACATCTTGATGCCGGGCGCCAGCCGCAGCTCGTACCGGGTGATGTGCGGGCCGGCGATCGTCCCGATGACCTGGGCGTCGATCTTGAAGTTGTGGAGGGCCTCGACGAGCGCGTCGGCGGTCTCCTGCTGACCGGCGGTGTCGGGACGCAGCTGGTTGGCGGCGGAGCGCTTGAGCAGCGCCGGGTCGGGCAGGAGGTAGCCGTCCTCGGGCACGTGCCCGTCCGGCGCGCCGCCCATCGGCTGACGGGAGCGGAGCTCGGCGAGGGACGGGCGGTCGTCGGCGGCGGTCCCGGGGACGTCGTCGACCGGGTCGTGGTCCTCCCCCGCGTCGACGTCGGCGTGGACGTCGGCGTCCGCCACCGGCTCGTCGGCGGGCTCGACCGACTCGATCGGCTCGACGGGGACCGGCCGCAGGCGGCGGGTCGCGGTCGTCTCGACGTCGGCGTCGGCGTCGTGGGACACGTGGTCGGGTCGGGACGGCGGCACGTCGGCGCCGAAGAGGTCGGGGTAGCGGACCGCGCCGTCGAGCTCCGGTCCGGCGCCGCCCCGTCCGCGTCGGACGACGATCGCGTCGTCCGGCCCGTCGGGCGGGGTGACCGCCGCGGCGCGACCACCGGTGCGACGCCGGACGCGCGGCGCGACGGCGGGCTCGTGCGCGGGGTGGTCGTCGTCGCTCGAGGGCGTGGCCGCGCTCCGGGAGCGCGCGGTCGACGGCGCGTCCAGGTCCTCCTCGTCGTCGGTCCGGGCCTTCGCGGCGCGCGGACGGGGCGGACGTGGCCGCACGTCGTCGGCCGGCTCGGGCTCGGGGTCGACGGCCGCGCGTCGGCGCGCGCGGGGGGCGGGCGTGACGGGCTCCTCGACCGGGACGCGCCGGAACGCCGTCGTCGTCTGCCGCAGCCCCTGTCCGGTGCGGGAGAGCATCGACGCGACCGACGCGCCGGTGAGCAGCAGGAGCCCGGCGACGAGCATCGTCACCGCGACGAGGTGCGCCCCGATCGACCCGAGCAGCGTGGACGTCGACCAGTAGAGCGCGTCGCCGGTCACGCCGCCGCGGGGCCGCACGACCTCGGCGGTGAAGAGGTCGTCGCGGCCACCCCCACCGCCGAGGCCGAACGTCCCCGCGGCGTAGGCCAGCGTCAGCGCGGGCGGTAGGAGCAGCCCACCGGCGCGGAACGGGCGCATCGCGGGGATGAGCGGACGGAGGATGAGGAGGAGGCCGGCAGCGGCCACCGCGGGCGGCGCGACGTAGGCGATCCGGCCGAACAGCGACTGCAGCCCGTCGACGAGCGCGTCGCCGATCGCGCCGCCCCACGCGTCGAAGTACAGGAGGAACGCGAGGAAGACGGCGAGCGCCAGCAGTCCCAGGCCGATCTGGTCGAAGTGCCGCTGCTCGACCGCGGCGAGCGCCGCGATCGGCCGTCGCCCGTCGGCGCCGCGCGCCTTGCCGGCCGGGCTCCGCCCGGCGCCGCGTCCCGTGCCGCCGCCACCGCGCGTCGCGGCGCGCGCGGACGATGCCGGGGTGCGGGCAGGCGGACGTTCACGGCTCATGCTCCCGGTGGGCTTCGCCGTCCGGGACGTGGCTCCTCCCCGCGGACCGGCGTCCGCCGATCACGACCGGGGCGGCCGGGCCCACGGCCGGTTCATGCCCGGTGAAGGCGCGCCCCCTAGGATCGTCGGCATGTCGAGCCAGGGTCGAACCGCGCGCATCCTCATCGTCGAGGACGACGAGGAGATCGCCGGGGTGCTGGGGCGGACGCTCCGCCTGGAGGACTACGACACCCGGATCGCCCGCGACGGCGGCGAGGCGCTGTCGTCGGCCCGGACGTTCATGCCCGACGTCGTGATCCTCGACCTGGGCCTGCCCGACGTCGACGGCCTCGACGTGGCGCGCGAGCTGCGCGACGGGGGCGACGTGCCGATCCTCATCCTCACCGCGCGCGACGGCGTGGAGCAGCGCGTGGAGGGCCTGGACAGCGGCGCCGACGACTACCTCGTCAAGCCGTTCGAGCGCGACGAGCTGCTTGCGCGGATCCGGGCGCTGCTGCGTCGCCGTCCGCCGCGGGGCGAGGCGGCGCTCGTCGTCGCCGACCTCACGCTCAACCCGGCCACCCACGAGGTCATGCGGGGCGACCGGCCGGTCGAGCTCACCCAGCGCGAGTTCGAGCTGCTGGAGTACCTCATGCGCAACGAGAAGCTCGTCGTGCCCCGCCAGCGGCTGCTCGAGGAGGTCTGGGGCTACGACCCGCTCGCGTCGACGAACACCATCGAGGTCTTCATCTCGAACCTGCGCCGCAAGCTCGAGGCCGGCGGCGAGGAGCGGCTCGTCCACACCATCCGGGGCGCCGGATACGTGCTGCGCGTGGCGCGCTGACGACGCCGCGTCGCGATGGCGAGGCTCCGCTCCAACCCGCGGCGGTGGCTCGACCGCCTGCCGATCCGCTGGCGCCTGGCCGTCGTGTCCGCCGGCCTCACCGGTGCGATCCTCCTCATGTTCGCGATCGCGATCGGCGAGTTCACGGGACGTCGGATCCGCGCGGACTTCACGACCCAGACCGCGGCCCGGTTCGACACGCTCCGGGAGCGGCTGAACGTCGGGATCGCGCCGGTGCCCCGGGCCCCGGGCCGCTACCGCCCGGTGCTGCGGACGAGCGTGCGGGACCTCAAGGGCGACGCCAACACCGTCGTGCGGGTGTTCTGGCACCCGTCGGCCGACCAGGCGATCCTGCTCGACACGACCGACCCGCAGGTCGAGCTCGGCCCGCCGACGCGATCCGACGTGCGCGTCGGCGACTACCGCGTCGAGGTCCGCACGTTCGACCAGACGATCGTCGACGACCAGGGCGCGGAGATCTACATCAACGGCGCGCAGCGCACGGTGCGGCTCACGCTGCAGGTCGGCCGGTCGTTCGGGGTCATCGACCAGACGACGAACCGCGTGCGCACCGCGCTCGCGCTCGGGGTCCTCACCGGCACGCTGCTGGCGTTGCTCGCCGGGCTCGCCGTCGGGCAACGCGCGATGCGCCCGGTGCGGCGGATGACGGGCACCGCCCGCCACATCGCCCGCACCCGCGACCTCGAGGCGAAGATGCCGGAGGCGGCGGTGAACGACGAGATCGCCGAGCTGTCGCGCACGCTGCAGGACATGCTCGACGAGCTCGCGGCCGCCCAGGCGACCGTCGACGACACGCTCCAGCGGCAGCGCGAGTTCGTCGCCGACGCGTCGCACGAGCTGCGCACGCCGCTGACCGCCGTCCAGGCGAACCTCGAGCTCCTCGCCCTGTCGGTGGAGGGCGACGACCTGGCCGCGGTGGAGTCCGCGTTGCGGTCCTCGCGACGGATGCGGCGGCTCGTCGCCGACCTCCTGCTGCTCGCCCGGATGGACGCCCGCCGCCAGACGAGCCGCGAGCGGGTCGACCTGGACCGGGCGATCCTCGAGGCGGTCGACGAGCTCGAGCCGCAGTTCGGCGCGCACGAGGTGGTGCTCGACATCGACCCGGTGACGCTGCTGGGCGTGCGCGACGAGCTCGTCCGGATGGTGGCCAACCTGCTGGGCAACGCCCTGCGCTACACGCCGGACGACACCGAGGTGCGGATCCGCCTACGGGCCGACGGCCAGGCCGGCGAGCTCGTCGTCGAGGACGACGGCCCCGGCGTCCCGGAGGACCTCCGCGACCGGATCTTCGAGCGGTTCGTCCGCCACGGTGGCGAGGGCGCCGGGTCGACGGGGATCGGCCTGGCGATCGTGCAGGCCGCCGCGCGCCGCCACGGGGGCGACGTGCGGGTCGAGGCCACCCATCCGGACGGCGCCGGGGCGCGGTTCGTCGTGACGCTGCGGGTCGAGCAGCGCGACGGCGCGTCGGACGCCGACCCCACCGCGCCGCCCGGCGACGAGTCGGGGTCGATCCGCACCGGGGGCGTCGAGGACGCCCGGGGGCTGCTCACCCCGTCGAGGCGAGTCGCGCGAAGGGTCCGCCGGCGGCTGCGCTCGTCGCGTCAGCCGCCGCCCGACGTCGCCGAGCGGCTGGGTGGGGCGGCGCCGGACGCTCCCCCCCGCTCCGGCGGCCCGCCGCCCCCGGGACCGGGGGCGTGAGCGGTCAGACCGCCACGACCACCGGCATGATCATCGGCCGGCGCTTGATCCGCTCCCACACGAGCTGGGCGATGTCGTCGTGGATGATCCGCTGGATCTCGTCGAGGTCGTGGATGTCGTCGGCGGCCGCCCGCTCGACCGACGCGTCGACCTGGTCGCGCAGCGCGTCGAGGAGCTTCTCGTCGTCGTGCTTGAACGGCACGCCGCGGAACAGGAGCTCCGGGTCGGCGACGGTCTTGCCGTCCTCGTCGCCGATCGTCGCGACGACGACGAACAGGCCGTCCGCCGACAGCGAGCGCCGGTCGCGCAGGGCGGCGTCGGCCGGGGCGCCGATCTCGACCCCGTCGACGTAGAGCACGCCTCCCCCGATCGGCTTGCCGAACCGGGCGCCGCGCTTGTCGATCTCGACCGGCAGGCCGTTCTCGGCGCAGAAGACGTTGGCCTCGGGGATCCCCAGGCCGACGGCGATCCGCTTGTGCGCCTGCAGGCGCTGGAAGTCGCCGTGCATCGGCATGACGTACTTCGGCTTCGTCAGGTTGAGCATGAGCTTCATCTCCTCCTGGTAGCCGTGGCCCGACGCGTGGATCGGCGCGTCCTTCGGGGTGATGACGGTCGCGCCCGCCTTGTAGAGCATGTCGACGGTGTCGTTCACCGCGCGCTCGTTGCCCGGGATCGGCGTGGCCGAGAAGACGACGGTGTCGCCGTCCTTGATCCGGATCTGCGGGTGGTCCTTGTAGGCCATGCGCCGCAGCGCGGCGAGCGGCTCGCCCTGCGACCCGGTGCACATCACGACGACGCGGTGGTCGGGCAGGTGCTCGAGCTCGCGCGGCTGCACGATGAGCCCCTCGGGGATGTCGAGGATGCCGAGCGCCCGGGCGATGTTCGTGTTCTTCTTCATCGACCGACCGATGAGGCACAGCTTGCGGTTGAGCTGCGCGGCGGCGTCGATGACCTGCTGGACGCGGTGGAGGTTGGACGCGAACGACGTGACGATGATCCGTCCGCGCTGGCGGGCGAAGACGTCGAAGAGCGCCGGCCCGACGAGCGACTCGCTCGGCGACCAGCCGGGCCGGTCGACGTTCGTCGAGTCGCCGAGCACCATGAGCAGGTTCTCCGACCCGAACCGGGCCAGGCGCAGGAAGTCCGCCGGGGGCCCGTCGACCGGGTTCTGGTCGAACTTGTAGTCGCCGGTGAAGAGCAGCGTGCCCATCGCGGACGTCACCGCGACGTTGCACGAGTCCGGGATCGAGTGGGTGGCGTGGACGAACTCGAGCTCGAACGCCTTGCCGGTGCGGACCTTCTGCCCGGGCTTGACGTCGGTGAGCTGGACGTCCTTGAGGCGGTGCTCGTCGAGCTTGCTGCGGGCCATCGCCATCGTCAGCGGACGGCCGTAGATCTTCGGCGCGTGGCGTGCCCCGCCGAGCATCTTCAGGAGGAAGGGCAGAGCCCCGATGTGGTCCTCGTGACCGTGCGTGATGACGATCGCCTCGATGTCCGAGGCGCGGTCCTTGAGGTAGTTGAAGTCCGGCAGGACGAGGTCGATGCCGACCTGCTCGGCGGTCGGGAACCGCACTCCGGCGTCGATGACGACGATCTTGCCGTCGTACTCGACGACGGTCATGTTCTTGCCGATCTCACCGAGGCCGCCGAGGGGCAGCACGCGAAGCGTTCCGGTCATGGAAGGGTGTCCGTTCTTCGGGCGCGACGCCGTCGGTCGCGCGCAAGGGGTTGGTGCGTCCCGCCGGGCGGGAGCGCGGATAAACGTCCGGGCAGGGCCCGGCGGTGGGCGACGGCGTCGATCACGCGGCGAGGAGCCCCAGGTCCGCCAGTACGGCGCGGATCCGCTCGCGCTCCCCGGCGTCGGCCTCGACGAGCGGCAGGCGCAGTCCGCCGACCGGGTGACCGGCGAGGTCGAGCGCGGCCTTCACCGGGATCGGGTTGACGGTGACGCCCAGCACCTCGTAGAGGTCGTGCAGCTCGGCGTCGATCTCGGCGCGGCGCTCCGGCGTCGCGGTGACCATCTCCGCCATCCGCGGGCCGACGAGGTGGCTGGCGACGCAGATGCCGCCGGCGCCGCCCAGGTCGAGCGTGCGACCGAGGATGTCGTCGTTGCCGGCGTAGAGGTCCAGGCCGTCGATCGGCTGGAGCTCGTCGCCGTTGGCCTGCTTCAGCGCGTCGACGTGCTCGATCTGGCCGAGCTCGGCGAGCAGGTCCGGGTCGAGGTTGATCGTCGACCGTGACGGGATGTTGTAGATGACGATCGGCCGGTCGGTCGCCGCGGCGACCGTTCGGTAGTGCTGCACGATGCCGCGACGGTTCGGCCGGTTGTAGTAGCCGACGACGTTGAGCGTGCCGTCCACGCCCAGTTCGGTGCACCGCTCGGTCAGGTGGATCGAGTGGCGGGTGTCGTTGGACCCGGCGTTGGCGATGATCGTGGCGCCGGCCGGTCGCTCGCGGACCGCGAGCTCGACGAGCGCGAGGTGCTCCTCGTCGTCGAGGGTCGATCCCTCGCCGGTGGTGCCGGCGACGACGAACCCGTCGCTGCCGTTGTCGGCCAGGTGGTGCATGAGCCCGACGAACGCGTCCTCGTCGACGTGATAGCGCGCGTCGAACGGCGTGACGATCGCGGTGATGATCCGGCCGAGGGATGCCACGCCGATGAATCCTCCCAGAGCGCCCGGCGCGACGGGTTGACGTCCCGTGGGCCGCCCGGTCCGGCCCGTAGAGTCCGGGGGGTGGCGCGCACCGGTGACGAGGTCCTCGACGTGGAGATCGTCGGCGTGCGGTTCTGCAACGACGACGGCAGCTTCGCGGTGCTCGACGCGCTCGCGTCGCCCGGCCGCGACCACGAGGTCCTCGTCGGCCCGGTCGGGCACCTGGACGTCGGCGACCGTGCCCGGGCGGTGGGCCGCCGGTCGCCGCACCCCAAGCACGGCGAGCGGTTCCGGGTCGATCGGCTCGAGCCGATCGAGGGCGACGAGGACGAGGCGGTCTCGCGCGTCCTGCAGCGCGTCCCGGGCGTCGGGCCGGTCGCGGCGCGCCGGCTCATCGAGCGGTTCGGCCCCGACCTGCTGGACCGACTGGCCGTCGATCCCCGGGACGTGCTGCGGCGCGTTCGGGGGCTCTCGGGCGCCAAGCTCGACGAGGCGGTGGAGCACTGGCGGTCCGAGGAGGGCGGCCGGGCGGTGCGGCTCCTGCTGGAGCGCCACCACGTCGACGCCGCGACGATCACCCGGGTCGTCCGGTCGATGGGCGACGCACCCGACGTCGCGCGGCTGCGCGAGGACCCGTACGGGCTGACCGCGCGCAGCGGGATCGGGTTCTTCACCGCCGACCGGATCGCGTTGGCGCTCGGCCGTGACCCGACCGGGGACGACCGCCTGCGGGCCGCGGCGTTGCAGGCGCTGCGCGACGCCGAGCTCGACGGGCACTGCCATCTGCCCCACGACGACCTCGTGTCGCGGACCGTGCGCCTGCTGCGGTCGCGGGCCGCCGGGGGCGCCGACGACCACCGTCCGATCGCGTCCGCCGTGCGCGCCCTCGTCGCCGACGGGATCGTCGTCGAGCAGGACGACCGGGTCGCGACGCTCGAGCTCGACGAGGACGAGCGGATGGTCGCGTCGCTCGTCGCCGAGCTGGCCCGCGCCGCGCCGACGCTCGACCTCGAGCTCCCCGACACGCCACCGGACGCACGCGACGGCGAGCCGCAGGCCACCCAGGAGCAGTGGGACGCGGTGCGGCTCGTCGCGACGCGACGCCTGACGGTCCTCACCGGCGGCCCGGGCACCGGCAAGACCCAGACGATGCGGGCGCTCGTCCGCGCGGTCGAGGCGGCCTCGACCTCCGGCGACGGCGACGACCTGCCGCTCCTGCTCTGCGCGCCGACCGGCAAGGCGGCCCGGCGCCTGACGGAGGCGACGGGCGCACCGGCGACCACCGTCCACCGCCTGCTCGGGTTCGTGCCGGGATCGGGGTTCCAGCACGACGAGGACGATCCGATCGCCGACGGCGGGGTCCTCGTCGTCGACGAGGCGTCGATGCTCTCGCTCGACCTGGCGGTCGCGCTCCTGCGGGCCGTCGGGCCGCGCACCCACGTCCTGCTCGTCGGCGACGTCGACCAGCTCGCGCCGGTCGGTCCGGGCCGCGTCCTCCAGGACCTGCTGGAGTCCGGGGTGGCTCCGGCCGTGCGGCTCACCCGGATCTTCCGGCAGGCCGAGCGGTCGCTCATCGTCCGGGCCGCCCACCGGATCAACCGCGGCGCCTGGCCACTGGAGGCCCCCTCGCAGGCCGCCGACGCGGGCGGCACGGCCCGGGACCGGCCCGACGGGGACGGGAGCGGCGGGCCGCGAGGCCGGCCGGATGGCGCGTCCGACCCCGGCTCCGGCCCGGCCGACGACGTCATCCGGGACTTCTTCCTCATCGACCGGCGCGACCCCACCGCGATCGCCGACCTCGTCCTGGACCTGGCGACGACCCGGCTGGCCGCCCACTACGACGTCGACGCCGTCGGCGGGGTCCAGGTCCTCGCCGCCCAACGGCGCGGCACGTGCGGGGTGAACGAGCTCAACCGTCGGTTGCGCGAGGTCCTCAACCCCGGCGGCGGCTCGGCGGTGACCGGCACGGGCGGGGCGCTGCTGCGCGAGGGCGACCGGGTGATGCAGACCCGCAACGACCACGACGCCGAGGTCATGAACGGCGAGCTGGGGATGCTCGTGCGCGTCGCCGGCGCCGACGCGACGGTGCGGATGGACGACGGGCGCACGCTCGCGCTGCCGACGTCACGGCTCGAGACCTGGGACCTGGCCTACGCCTGCACCGTGCACAAGGCGCAGGGCTCGAGCGTGCCGGTGGTCGTGGTCCCGGTGCCGGGCGAGCACCGGCACATGCTCACCCGCAACCTGCTCTACACCGCGGTCACGCGGGCCGAGACGGCCTGCGTGCTCGTCGCGGACCCCGCGGCGGTCACGCACGCGCTCGGCCGCGTCGACGGGGCCACCCGGTTCACCGCGCTGCCGGACCGGGTCCGTGCCGCGGTGGCCGCCGGCCGGACCGGCTGACGTCCGGTCAGGCCTCGTCGAAGAGCAGCTTGTCGAGGCCCACCGTGGGCGAGTGGGTGAGCGATCCCACCCGACGGATCGCCAGGACGACCCCGGGCATGAACGACGAGCGGTCGAGCGAGTCGTGGCGGATCGTCAACGTCTCGCCGGTCCCGCCGAGGACGACCTCCTGGTGGGCGACGAGGCCCGGCAGGCGGACCGAGTGGATCGGCGGCTCGACGCCGGTGGCGTCGCCGATGAGCGCGGCGGTGTGGGCCGCGGTCCCGGACGGCGCGTCGAGCTTCTTGTCGTGGTGGAGCTCGATGATCTCGGCCCGCGCCATGTGCCGGGACGCCTCGGTGGCGAACCGCATCATGAGGACCGCCCCGATCGCGAAGTTCGGGCCGAAGAAGGCGTTGGCGGTGCCGCGTCCCTCCAGCTGCGTGACGTCGAACCCGGACGTGCCGATGACGACGTGCACGCCCGCCTCGACGCACTGGATCGCGTTGCCCAGGGCGGTGTCGGGCCGGGTGAAGTCGACGACGACGTCGGCGTCCGGCAGGACGTCGGCGAGCGACGTGCCCAGCGCCGGGTCGGCCCGACCGGTGAGGACCATCCCCTCGGCCGCCTCCACGGCGTCGCACACGGTCTGCCCCATCCGGCCGGCGGCGCCGGCCACGGCCACGCGGATCTCGCTGCTCATGCGGCGCATCGTCGCACCCGGCGGTGGTGGTTGACTTCCGCCATCGCCGACGTCCCCGCCCCCACCGTGCCCCGCGGCCCGTCCACGCCGCTCGTCGCGCTCGTCGCGCTGCTGGTGGCGGCCGCCGCCGCGCTCCAGCCGGTGCGACCGATCGGCGCCGCCGCGGTCGCCGTGCTGCTCGGCGCCGTCGGCCACGGCCTGCTCGGGACGACCACCGCGTCGTGGCCCGGGGCGTTGCGCCTCGGCGTGGCGCTCGCCGTGCCGTACGCCGCGCTCGGCGCGGTGGCGCTCGCGGCCGCCGACGTCGGGGCCTTCGGGCCCGAGGTCCTGGCAACGGCGGCGCTCGCGCTCGTCGCGGCGACGTGGCGGACCGCCCGGGGGGCCGCGTCGCGGGTCGCCCCCGGGACGCTCGTCGTGCTCGCGCTCGTCGGGGCGGGTGCGGCGACGATCCCCGCCTACGCCTTCGACCTGGGGGGGCGCGACGCCGGCCACTACGTCCTGACGTCGGAGCGGCTGCGCGACGAGGGACGGATGACGGTGCGGCCGGACCCCGTGGTGGAGGACGGCCTGCGACGGTTCGGCGGCACCGGGCAGCTCGGGCTCGATCGCGACCGGCCGCTGCCCGGGCTCTTCGTGACCCGCGGCGGCGACCTCGTGCCCCACGGCTACCACCTGGCCCCCGCCGCGATGGCCGCCGGGGCCACCGTCACCGGCGGCGGTGGCCAATGGGTCATCACGCTCGGCGGGGTGATCGTTGTGCTGCTCGTCGGGGCGTTGGCGCAGCTCCTCGTCCGGCCGGCGCGGCGACGCCTGGCCGGCGGGGTCGCGATGGCGCTCATGGCCTCCAACGCGGCGCTCGTCTACTTCTCGCGGTACCCGATGACCGAGGTCGTGGCGGCCACCACGCTGCTCGGGGGCGGCGTCCTGGGCGCCGTGGCGCTCCGCGGCGGCGGGCGGCGGGCGGCGGCCGCGGCGGGGCTGCTGCTCGGCTCGGCGGCGCTCGTGCGGCCCGACGCCTGGCCGCTGCTCGTCGTCGGTCCGCTCCTCGCGTCGGTCCTCGCCCGTCGTCGGTCCGGCGCCGCCACGTGGCTGGCGATCGGGTTCGTCCCGGCGGTCGCCTACGCGGCCGCGCGGGCGGCGCTCGTCACCGACGGCTACACCGCCGAGAACGTCGCCCGGGTGGTCGACGTCGTCGGTGGCGTGGCGATCGTCGTCGCCATCGCGATCGCCACGACGGCCGTGGTCGTCGGCGCGGCGCTCCGGGCGCGGCGCCCTCCGCCGGCCCCGGCGCCACGGTGGGTCGTCGGCGTCGCGCGCGTCGCCCGCTCCCGGCCGTCCCGGCGCGCCGCCGCGGTGGTCGTCGCCGTGGTCGGGACGTCCGTGGCGCTGGCGCCGCCGACGGAGGGCCTGGAGATCTTCGCGACGTACGCGACGCCCCCGACGGTCCTGCTCGTCACGGCGGGCGTGGTCGCTGCGCTCCTCGGGCTCGTCCGGCCGCCCCGGTCCGCGCTCGCCGCGGCGCCGATCGTCATCGCCGGCGTCATCGCGCTCGCCTTCGTGTCGGGTCGCCCCCAGGTCGTCGTGGCCGACCAGTACTGGACCGCCCGGCGCTATCTCCCGGCCGCGCTCCCGGTCACCGTCGCGCTCGCCGGCGCCACGGTCGCGTGGCTGTGGTCGGCGATCGAGGCGGCCCGCGTCACGCGCCGACTGCGCGGCGTGGTGGCCTCGGTCCTCGGGGCGTCGGTCGTCGTCGCGCTCGGACTGTCGATGTGGGCGGCGCGGCCCGCCGTGACCGTCACCGAGTACGACGGCGTGCCCGAGCAGGTCGACCGGATCGACGCGCTCATCGATCGGGCGGCCGGCCCGGGCGGCCGGCCCCTCGTGCTCGTCGGGCCGGACGACACCGCGTGGGCCGCGTTGGGGCCGGCTCTGGCGTCCCGCGGACGCGCGGTCGTCACGACCGGTCCGGGTGGCCTGACCGCGACGCCGCCACGGCTCGAGCTCGGCGACCCCACCCTGCTGCGGTGGCTGCACGCCGTGGCCCGCACCCGTCCGGTCCTCGTCGTCGCGGCCGGCGCGTCGATCCGCAGCCTGTTCGACGGAGCCGTCGACGCCGACGCCCGCCTCGTCGGCCGGGCGACGCTGTCGATCCGTCATGTCGATCGCCGGGTCGGCGGGCCGCCCCGAGGGGAGGGCGTCGACGCCACGACGCTGGCGATCGTCCGCCTGTGGGGGCCATGACCGTGCCCGCCTCGAGGGCGGGCCGGGGCGCGGCCCCACGAACCACGCGTCGCTGATCGGCCCGCCACCGCCTGCCGTCGGAGGCCCGCTCAGGGCCGTCCCGGCCCGGTCTAGCCGTCCGGCGGCGTCGGCCTCGCTCGCCGGTCCTTGTCCGGGTCCGGGGCGGCGGAGGCGCCCGGGACGCCGATGACGACCGCGGAGCCGACGTCGGCCTTCGCCCGACGCTTGAACGTGACCGCCGCGTCGGCGACGTCCATCGGGGTCGCGGGGGTTCCGGCCGGCCACAGCACGCCGCCGATCGACAGCGACAGCAACGGGTGGAGTCGCTCGTGGCCGTCGCGGTCGTGGCCCACCAGGCCGCCCGCGTCGACGTCGTCGGCGTCGTGGAGCTCCCGCGCGCGGTCGTCGAACGCCCGCACGGCCCGCTCGGCGACCGGACGGGCCGCGTCGACGGTGGTGACGACGGCGAAGTCGTCGCCGCCGATGTGGGCCACGACGGCGCCGGTCGGGTCGACGTCGTCCGCCGCCCGCTCGAGCACCTCGGCGGTCATCTGGATCGCGGCGTCGCCACGAACGTACCCGTAGCGGTCGTTGAACGGCTTGAAGTGGTCGATGTCGACGTGGAGCAGCGCGAACGGCCCGTCCGCGTCGAGGCGCTCGCGGACCGCCGACGACAGGAGCGCGTTGCCCGGCAGGCCGGTGAGCGGGCTCGTGCCGCCGAGGACCGCGCGGTGAGGAGCCTCTCGGTGAGCCGGGCGCCGACTGGGTCGTCGTCGACGATGAGCACGCGCAGGTCGGCGGGCTCGAGGGCCGGGACGCGGCCTCCGGACGGCGTCATGGCGCCGGGTCGCCTTCGCCCGGGTCCGGCTGCTCGTCGAGGAGCCGGCGGATGCGACGCAGGAGGTCGCAGGCGTCGAACGGCTTGGCGATCAACGGCCAGCGCCTCCCGACCGCCGGGATCCCGGCCAGCTCGTCGCTGTAGCCCGACATGAGCAGCACCGGGGTGCCCGGCCGCGCGTCGGCGACCCGGTCGGCGAGCTCGGTGCCCTGGACCCCCGGCATGACGACGTCGGTGAGGACGAGGTCGATCGGGCGCGTCACGTCGAGGACCCGGTCGAGGGCGTCCGACGCCGACGCGTACGCCTGGACGAGGCATCCCGCCCGCTCCAGCGTCCTGACCGTCGACGCGCGGAGCCCGTCGTCGTCCTCGACGACGACCACCCGCTCGCCACGCCCGATCGGTGACCGGTCCCAGCCCACCGCGTCGGGACGGGGCGCGTCGGACGCGGCCGGCAGGGTGACGGTCACGGTGGCGCCGTCACCGGGTCGCGACGCGATCGACACCCGGCCGCCGTGGTGGGTGACGATGCCGTACACGGTGGCCAGCCCGAGGCCGGTGCCCTGCCCCTTGGCCTTCGTCGTGAAGAACGGCTCCATCGCGCGGTCGAGCACGTCCGGCGTCATGCCCGCGCCGGTGTCGGCGACGGTCAGCGTCGCCTGGTCGTCCGGCCCGCCCGCGGCCGTCACGGTGAGCGTCAGGGCTCCCCCGGACGGCATCGCGTCGCGGGCGTTGACGGCGAGGTTGAGCAGCACCTGCTCGAGCTGTCCCCGGTCGGCGAGCACGGGCCCGGCGGCCGCGCCGGCGACGTGGATCGTGATCCGCTCGCCGACCGCGCGCTGCAGCAGCGGCCGCACGGTGTCGACGACCTCGACGAGGTCGAGGCTCTCCCGGCCCGGAAGCTCGCGGCGACCGAAGAGGAGCATCTGCCGGGTCAGCGTGGCCCCACGCTGGGCCGCCACCCGGATCTGGTCGACGTCGGCGGCGAGGTCCGGCCGGTCGTCGAGGTCGTCGCGCACGAGCGATGCGTAGCTCATGATGACGCCGAGCAGGTTGTTGAAGTCGTGGGCGACGCCCCCGGCGAGCTCCCCCAGGCTCTCGAGCCGAAGCGCCCGCGCGTCGTCGGCCGCCCGCCGCATCCGCTCCCGCTCCTCCTCGGCCGCGAGCCGGTCGGAGATGTCCCGCACCGCCGCCCACGCGACGACGCCGCGGGATGAGCGCGTGCTCGACAGGCTGATCTCGGCCGGGAACTCCGATCCGTCGCGGCGACGCCCCGCCAGGCGGGTGCGGCCCGCCATCGGGCGCGTGCGTGGGTCCTGCAGGTACTCGCCGCGATGCCCGCCGTGCCTCCCGCGGTGCCGATCGGGGACGAGGTCGTCCACCGGACGCCCGACGAGGTCGGCCGACGGATAGCCGAAGAGGTGCGCGGCCTGCTCGTTGGCGAGCACGATCGTGCCCTGCTCGGAGACCCCGAGGACGGCGTCGGGCAGGACGTCGAGGAACCGCTCGATCCCGGCCGGGTCGAAGGCCATCGGATGGTCGGTGGGTGGTGACATGCGCGTCGGGCGCCCCGGGCCCCGTCACGGGGTCCGGGGGCCCCGCCCTCGCCGAAGGTATCGGCCGTCCGGGGCCCCACCTTGACCGCGAGACCGCCGTGCGGCCGATGGTTCGGGCGCGACGGGCGACCGGTCACCCGGCGGCGCGTGGCGCGACCGGGACGAGCGCCACACGCAGCGCGTCCTCGTCCGGTCCGACCGCGGCGGCCGCCAACGCGTCGGGGTCGTAGACCTCGGCCGCGAGCTCGCGGACGTCGTCGACGGTCACCCGGTCGATGCGGTCGGCGATCTCGGCCGGTCGCCGCAGCGGCAGGCCGTGGACGAGCGATCGGCCGAGGACGCCCATCCGGGCCTGCGTCGACTCCATGCCGAGCAGGAGGCGGGCACGGGCGTGGTGCTTGGCCCGCTCGAGCTCGTCGCCGTCCACGGAATGGTTCCGCACCCGGTCGAGCTCGTCGCCGACGACCTGCAGGGCCTCGGCGAGGTTGTCGGCGCGCGTGCCGAGGTACACGCCGGCCATGCCGCCACCGTGGTGCTGGTCGTCGAACGTCGACACGGCGTAGGCCAGGCCGCGCTCCTCGCGGACGGCGCGGAAGAGCCGGGACGACGGCGTGCCGCCCAGGATCGTGTCGAGGACCCGCATCGCGTACCGACGGTCGTCGCCCATCGCGGGGCCACGCCCGGCGACGGCGACCTGCACCTGCTCGGTGTCGCGTCGGCGGAACACCGTCCGGGGCGCGCACGGCGGCGCGTCGCCGGGATCGTCGTCGATCGGGTCGACGTCGAGCGACGGGAACAGGTCGTCGGTCAGCGCGCGGAGCCGGTCGTGGTCGACGGCCCCGGCGGCGGCGACGACGATGCGCCCCGGGGCGTACCGGGCGCGATGGAACGCTCGCAGGGCGTCACCGGTGGTCGCCGACACGCTCTCGCGCGATCCGATCACCGGTCGTGCGAGCGGATGGTCGCCGAACACGGCGACCGGCAGCAGCTCGAAGACGAGCTCCTCGGGGTCGTCGTCGATCATGGCGATCTCCTCGAGGACGATCCGTCGCTCGAGCTCGAGGTCGTCGTCGCCGAGCAGCGGCGCGGCGGCCATCTCGGCGAGCACCGGGAACGCGTCGGCGACCTCGTCGGCCAGCACGCGGGCGATGATCGCCGTGTCGTCGCGGCCGGTGGCGGCGTTGAGCTCGCCACCGAGCGCGTCGAACCGGCGATCGATCTCGGCCGACGCGTAGCTCCGGGTCCCGCGGAAGAGCATGTGCTCCAGCAGGTGGCTGCTCCCGGCCTCGACGGGACGCTCGTGACGGGAGCCGACGCCGACCCACACCCCGAGCGCCACCGACAGCGCGGACGGCAGCACGTCGGACGCGACGGTGACGCCGGACCCCAGCCGGGTGACGCGCGGAGCGTCACCCGGGTCGTTGCCGGTGGTGCTCAGCGCCGCCGGTCCGGGTCGCGATCGCCCTCGCGGCGACGCCGCGGCGGCCGGTCGCCGCCCTCGCGCCGCGGGCCGCGCGAGCCACGGTCACCGCCGCCGGCGCGCGAGCCGTTGCCCGAGGACAGCGACTTCAGCTCCTCGACCGTCTTGCCGGCGACGGACGGGTCGTCCGACAGGCGCAGGCCGATCCGGCCGCGCTCGCGGTCGAGCTCGGCGACGCGGACCTTGATGACGTCGCCGGCCGACAGGACCTCGTCGACGGTCTCGACCCGCTTGCCCGGCGCGACGTTCGAGATGTGCAGCAGCCCGTCGGTGCCCTTGATGAGCTCGACGAACGCCCCGAACGTCGTGGTCTTCACGACCTTGCCGTCGAACTCGTCGCCGAGCTCCACGTCACGGGTCATCGCGTTGATCCGGTCGACGAGCGCGTCGCCCTTCGCGCCGGACGAGCTGTACACGTTGATCGTGCCGTCGTCGTTGATGTCGATCTGGGCCTCGAACTCCTCCTGCAGCCCGCGGATCGTTTCGCCGCCCTTGCCGATGATCATCCCGATCTTCTCGGTGTCGATCTTCACCGACAGGATCCGCGGCGCGAACTGCGACAGCTCCTCGCGCGGGCCCTCGATGACGTCGGCCATCTTGCCGAGGATCTCCAGCCGCGCGTCCTTGGCCTGGGCCAGCGCGTCGCGGAGGATCTCGAACGAGACGCCCGTGATCTTGATGTCCATCTGGAGGGCGGTGATGCCCTCGGCGGTGCCGGCGACCTTGAAGTCCATGTCGCCGAGGTGGTCCTCGACGCCGGCGATGTCGGTGAGGACGATGTAGTCGTCGCCCTCCTTGATCAGGCCCATCGCGATGCCCGCGACCGGGGCCTTGATCGGCACGCCCGCGTCCATGAGCGACAGCGAGCTGCCGCAGACCGACGCCATCGACGAGGAGCCGTTCGACTCGAGGATGTCCGACACGACGCGGATCGTGTACGGGAACTCCTCGGTCGACGGGACGACCGGCACGAGCGCCCGCTCGGCCAGCGCGCCGTGACCGATGTCACGACGCTTGGGGCCGCCCAGGCGGCCGGCCTCGCCGACGGAGAACGGCGGGAAGTTGTAGTGGTGCCAGTAGAAGCGGTTCGTCTCGAGCCCGAGGGTGTCGAGCCGCATCTCCTCCTTCAGCGTGCCGAGCGACGCGACGGACAGCGCCTGCGTCTGGCCGCGGGTGAAGAGCGCCGAGCCGTGCGTCCGCGGGGCGGTGCCGGTCTCGATCGTGATCTGACGGATCTCGGTCGACTCACGACCGTCGGGACGGACCTTCTGGACGGCGATGCGGTTGCGGACCGCGCTCTTCTCGAGCGCGTCGACGATCGACTTGACCTGCTTGTCGACGTCGGGGTCCTCGCCGCCGGTGCTGAACGCCTCGACCGCCGCGGCCTTGGCGGCGTCGGTGGCGTCCTGGCGCTCGAGCTTGTCGACGACCTGGGTGGCCTTCTCGATCTTCTTGCCGTGCGCCTTGGCGATCTTCGCCTGCAGCTTCTCGTCGACGACGGGCGGCTGGAAGTCGATCTTCTCCTTGCCGACGAGCTCGCGGAGCTCGAGCTGCGCGGCGACGAGCTTCTTGATCGCGCCGTGGGCGATGTCGAGCGCGTCGAGGATCTCCGCCTCGGGGATGAGGTCGGCGCCGGCCTCGACCATGAGGATGCCGTCGGCGGTGCCGGCGACGATGAGGTCCAGCTCGCTCTCCCCGTCGTTGAGGAGCGACGGCTCGGGCGGGTTGACGACGAACTGCCCGTCGATCTTGCCGATCCGGACCGCGCCGACCGGCGTCGGGAGCGGGATCGAGCTGATCGTCAGCGCGGCGGACGCCCCGTTCATCGCGAGGATGTCGTACGGGTGCTCGTGGTCGACCGAGATCGGGAGCGCGACGACCTGCGTCTCGTACCGCCAGCCCTTGGGGAAGAGCGGACGGATCGGCCGGTCGATCATCCGGGCGGTCAGCGTCGCCTTCTCCCCCGCGCGGCCCTCGCGCTTGAAGAAGCTGCCGGGGATCTTGCCCGCGGCGTAGGAGCGCTCCTCCACGTCCACCGTCAGCGGCAGGAAGTCGAAGTCCTTCAGGCGACCGGTGGTCGCGGTGCACAAGACGACCGTGTCGCCCTGCCGGACCGTCACCGCCCCGCCGGCCTGCCTGGCCAGCTTGCCGGTCTCGAAGGCGATCTCCTGACCGGAGATCTCCACGGTCACCGTGGTCACGTCGGCGTGACTCATATGTCTGTCCTCGTGGCACGCCCATCGGACCTGGCGTGCGGCGTCTTCGCTCTTCTGTGATTCCGAACCCGTCGAGCGTAGCGGAACCGGAGGCGGAGGTACCATCGCCGCCGTGACCGCCGCCCCCACCCGTCCACCCCTCCGCCTCCGACCCGCCGGACGCGTGCGGCGGCTGCTGGCGACGTCGTCCCTCGCGGTCGTCCTGGCCGTCGCGGCGCTGACCCTCGTGGCACGTCCCGCCGGCGCGTGCGCGTGCGGGATCGCGTTCGACGCCGAGGTGACGGCCGAGCGGGCGCTCATCCAGCACGACGGCGATCGTCAGGAGCTCATCCTGTCGCTCGACCTCGCGCGTCCGGACGACGCGACGGGCGGGTCGCGTCCGGCGGTGGTGCTGCCGGTCCCCGCCACGCCGCGGGTCACGCAGGTCGACGAGGCCCAGGCGACGCTCTTCGACGAGCTGGACCGGGCGACCGCGCCGCTCCCGTCGTCGTCCGGTGGCGACGACGACGGCGCCGCCCCGGGCGCGGTCGGGGGTGGCGTCGACGTCATCTCCCGCCGGACGCTCGGCGCCTACGACGTGTCGGTCCTGCGCTCCGGCGACGCCGGGGCGCTGCGCCGGTGGCTCGACCGCCACGGCTACGCGACGCCGGCGGAGGCCGAGCCGGTGCTCGGGTCGTACGTGCGCGACGACTGGGCGTTCGTCGCGATCCGCCTGGCCGACGGGCCGGAGGCCGGGGAGCTGTCGCTCCGCCCGCTCAAGGTGCGGTTCCGCAGCGACGAGCTCGTGTATCCGCTGGAGCTCAGCCGCGTCGGGACCGCCCCGGTGTCGGTGCGCCTGTACGTCGCGGCCGGCCACCGGGTCGTCGCGTCCGGCTTCGACACCTTCCATGCCGGGACCGTCGCCGAGATCGCCGGTGACCTCTCCCCCGCCGTCCGTGACGCGTTGAAGGGCGGGTTCCTCACCCGCCTCGAGATCCGCAACCGACGTCCGGGGGCCATCACCGGGGACGTCGAGCCGGAGCAGGCCCCGAGCGACCGGGCGTTCCGGGCGACGACCGGCTATCCGTTCGAGTCCGCCGACGGGTTCGGCACCGCGCCGCTCCCGGACGAGATCGACGTCGAGGAGGACTTCGACGGACCGCCGGTGGCGGCGTGGCTCCTGTTGATCCCGCTCGTCGCGGGCCTCATGCTCGGCGTCCGCGCGCTCCTGCGACGCGGCGGCCGGACCGGCTGACCGACGCCACGGACCGCGCCCGGATGCGGCGCGTGACGGTCGCCACGGCCCGTGCCCGAGGCGGCTCGGGTCGGCTCCCGTGCCGGCCGGCGATCCGGCCGGCGGCCGCGGTCAGCGTCGCAGGTGGTCGGCGACGAGCGCGTCGATCCACCGCTCGTCGGGGACGCCGTGGTCGACCGGCCGGTCCCCGACGAGGATCGCCGGCGTGCCGACCGCTCCGAGCGCGAGCGCGTCGCGGAGATCGCGGTCGACGCGGTCGACGCAGGCGCCGTCGCGACGGTCGGCGTCGAACCGCGGCACGTCGAGCCCGAGCTCCCCGGCGACCCGCCACAGGTCCGGATCCTCGGTGTGGGCGGGATCGCCGAGCAACCGGTCGAGGAGCGGCCAGAACCGACCCTGTCGAGCGGCGCCCTCGAGGGCGTGGGCCAGCGCCCGGGGCCGCGGCCCTCGCGCACGGAGCACGAGGTGGCGCCAGACGAGCTCGACCGGGGCGGCGCGGAGGCGACGCGTCGCCTCCTGGCACCGGTGGCACGTGACGTCGCCGTAGAGCACGACCACCGGACCGGAGCCGGAGCGGTGGTCGTCGCCCCGGACGGTCCGGGGATCGTCCACGTGGACGTCCGTCAGGCGGCGACGGCGGCGACGCCCTCGCGGAGCTTGTCCACGCCGGGCAGGTGCCCGGGCGAGTCGGCCAGGTGGCTCCAGGCCACCACGCCGTCGGGACCGACGACGACGAGCGCCCGGTTCGTCATGCCGGCCGGCTCGAAGTACGCTCCGAGCGCCTTCGACGCCGCGCCCTTGGGCTCGAAGTCCGAGAGCTGCTCGATCGACACGCCGAGCTGCTCGCGGAACGCGGTCTGCGACCACGTGGCGTCGGTGGAGACGCCGTACAGCACCGCCCCCTGGTCGGCCAGCTCGCGCACGACCTCCTCGTACACCTGCAGCTGGTCGGTGCAGACGGGGCTGAACGCGAACGGGTAGAAGACCAGCACCGTCGTCCGACCACGCAGGTCGGCGGTGGTGAAGTCGGTCCCGTCCTCGCGCTTGAGCGTGATGTCGGGGACCGGGGTTCCGGCAGCGATGATGGCCATGGTCCGCATCCTACGGACCGCGACCGGGCGGGCTACTTGCGGAGCCCGAGCTCCTTGATCAGGGCGCGGTACCCGTCGAGGTCGTCGCGCCGCATGTAGTCGAGGAGCCGACGACGGCGACCGACGAGCATGAGCAGGCCGCGACGCGAGTGGTGGTCCATCTTGTGGTCGCGCAGATGCTCGGTGAGGAGGTTGATCCGCTCGGTGAGGAGCGCGATCTGCACCTTCGTCGAACCGGTGTCGGTCTCGGACTCACCGAACCGACTGACGATCTCGAGCTTTCGATCCTGCGTGAGTGCCGACATGCGACGAGGGAAGGTAACAGAACACGCGGCGGCGGGCGGGACGGCGGGTCGGCGTCGGGCCCGGCCCCGGGAGGGCGACCGCGGTACGCCGGCGTCAGGCGTGGGCGCGGAAGACGCGACGCGTGGCCTCGACGTCGCGCCGTATCTGCGCGACGAGCGACGGCACGTCGTCGAACCGCTCCTCGCCCCGGAGGCGCTCGAGGAACTCCAGCTCGAGCGGACGGCCGTACAGGTCGCCGGACCAGTCGACGACGTGGGCCTCCACGAGCACCCCGAGGGCGGACTCGAACTGGGGCCGCACGCCGATCGACACCGCCGCCGCACGGGCCTCGTCGCCGTCGATGCGGGCACGGCACGCGTACACGCCGTGCGCGGGCAGGGCGTGCCCCGGCGGCGGCTCGAGGTTGGCGGTCGGGAACCCGAGCTCGCGTCCGCGTCGCTCGCCGGGCTCGACGATCCCCGACAGCGCGAACGGGTCGCCGAGGATGCGGGTGGCGGCCGCCACGTCGCCGGCCGCGACGAGCTCCCGGGCCCGGGTGGAGCTCAGGCGCTGCCCCTCGCCGCTGAGCAACGGGACGATGACGGTGTCGAACCGGGGATCGGACGCGAGCAGCGTGGGCGTGCCGGCCGCGCCGTGGCCGAAGTGGAAGTTCTCCCCGACCCGGACGCCGCGCGCGTCGAGGCGCCGCACGAGGACGTCGTCCACGAACTCCTGCGGCGACTGGGCGGCCGTCTGGGCGTCGAACGGGACCAGCACGAGCTCCTGCACCCCGAGCGCCCCGATGAGCGCGGCCTTGCGCTCGAGCGTCGTGAGCTGGGCGGGGACCCGGTCGGGGCGGAGGACCGCGAGCGGGTGTGGGTGGAGCGTGAGCGCCGTGTCGGCCCCGCGGATGACCTCGCGGTGGCCCAGGTGGACGCCGTCGAACATGCCGACGGCGACCGTCCGCGGTCGCGGAAGCACGTCGGCGAGGGGCGTGATGCGCGCGCTCACGGACGGAAGCCTACGACGGGATGGAACCGACCGTCCTGCTCCCGCCGCGCGAGCGCGACGAGATCGGCGTCGGTGACGAGCGCGACCTCGTCCGCGGACGGCGCCGGGTCGAGCGTGATCCGCTGCCCGTGCCCGGCGCGGCGGGCCGTCTCCTCGTCGACGTGCACGGTCGGCAGCAGGTCCTCGACCGCCCGCCGCAGCGGGACGGGGCGCCAGTCGGTGGGGTCGTCGCCGACCGGGAGCGCGTGCTCGACGAGGTAGGGGCCGATCGCGGTGCGGCGCAGCGCCTCGCAGTACGCGTCGCCGAGGTCGGCGACGAGGCTCCGGACGTACGTGCCGGACGAGCACCGGATCCGGAACGCGGCCCGGTCCCCGTCCCGCCACAGGCGCTCGAACTCGTGGACGGTGACCTCGCGCTCGGGCATCTCCACGACGCGGCCCTCACGGGCGAGGGCGTACGCGCGCCGCCCGTCGATCTTGACGGCCGAGTAGGCGGGCGGCCGTTGGCGGACGACGCCGGTCGGCAGGGGCGGTGGCTCCGGCGGCATCCGTCCGGTCCGCTCGATCTCGCCGTCGACGTCGCCGGTGGTCGACCGGGCGCCGAGGCACGCGACGGTCTCGTAGGTCTTGTCGAGCGCCATGAGGTGTCGCTGCAGGCGCGTGGCCCGCCCGACGAGGACGAGCAGCACGCCCGTCGCGAACGGATCGAGCGTCCCGGCGTGCCCGACCCGTCGGGCACGCCGTCCGCCGAGCGCCCGTCGCACGCGGGCGACGACGTCGTGGCTCGTGCACCCGGCCGGCTTGTCGAACGCGAGCACCCCGTCGGGGATCGTGGGGATCGGCGCGACCGTCGGTCGCGCGCCGTGCGGATCCGTCACGCCACGTCGGCGACCCGGTCGCTGAGGAACCGCACGAGCTCCTCCTCGGACAGGTCGGTCGTGAACCCTGCGGCCTGTCGGTGGCCGCCTCCCCCGCCCGCGCGGGCGATGACCGACACGTCGACGACGCCGTCGGCGGACCGCAACGACACCTTCGTCCGGATCGGACCGTCGGGGCCGGTGACGATCTCGCGGGCGAGCGCCGCGACCCGCGTCTCCTCGACGCCACGCAGGTGGTCGATGATGCCCTCCGCGTCGCTGTCGACGGCGCCGGTCTCGTCGAAGTCTCGTCGCCGCAGGTGCGAGAACGTGAGCCGCCCGGCGTCGAGCCGGCGGACCCGCTCCAGCGCACGGCCCAGCAGGGCGAGCTTGGCCCACGGGAACCGCTCGTAGAGCGTGCGGTACACCGGGAAGGGCTCGACGCCGGCGCCGATGAGCTCGGCGGCCATGAGGTGGGACCGCCCACCGGTGTTGCCGTACATGAACCGGCCGCTGTCGGTGACGAGGCCGACGTACAGCGCGACGGCGAGCTCCGGGTCGAGCGCCACCCCGAGCTCGGGCAGGAGCGACCAGAGGATCTCGGTGGTGCACGCGGCGTCGGGCTCGACGAGGTCGAGGTCCGCGAAGCGCGTGTTGTCGTGGTGGTGGTCGATGTTGACGGTGCTTCGCGCGACGCCGTGGACCGCGACCGGGCAACGGTCGACGTTGCCGCAGTCGACGAACACCGCGATGCGCTCGCCGACGTCGTCCGGCAGGCGCGTCGGCAACGGGATCGTCTCGAGCCGGGCGTACTCGCGCGGCAGTGGGAGGTCGGCGGGCCCGACGACCGCGACGACGTCCTTGCCGAGCGCGGCGAGGATGCGCGCCGTGGCGACGAGCGAGCCGAGCGCGTCACCGTCCGGTTGCTCGTGCGTGACGACGACGAACCGGTCCTCGGACCGCAGCAGCTCGACGAGCGCGCCGCGGCCGGCGGCGCCGTCGGCGCTCATGAGCCGGTGGCTCCTCCGTCGGACGGCTCCGGGTCGGGATCCACCGCCGGGGGCGGCGGGTCGTCGAGGATCTCCTGGATGCGCAGCGCCCGGTCGATGGTCTCGTCGAGCTCGAACCGCAGCGTCGGCGTGTTGCGGAGCTTGAGCTCCTCCCCCACCCGTCGCTGGATGTAGCCGTGGGCCGACGCGAGCCCGTCGACGGTGGCGGACGGGTCCGCATCGTCGGTCGGGAGCACGCTCACGAGCACGCGGGCGTGGCGCAGGTCGGCGCTCGTGCGGACCGCGGTGATCGTGGCGAACCCGATCCGCGGGTCCTTCAGCTCGCCGCGCTGCAGCACGTCGCCGAGGACCTCGCGGATCGCCTCGTCCACGCGGCGCATGCGGTCGGGCTTCACGAGCCCGACCCGCCGCTGGCCTGCGTCACGGTCACGACAGCGACCGATCCACCTTGCGGGTCTCGTAGACCTCGATGACGTCGCCCTCGGCGACCTCCTGGAAGTCCCGGAGCACCACGCCGCACTCGAACCCGGTCGCGACCTCGCGCACGTCCTCGTTGAACCGCTTGAGGCTGTCGATGGCGGTGGTGGCGATGACCTCGCCGTCGCGCTTGACGCGCGCCTTGCCGTTGCGGCGCAGACGCCCCTCCGTGACGTAGCAGCCGGCGATGTTGCCGACCTTCGACGCCCGGAAGATGGCCCGGACCTCGGCGGAGCCGACGGTCTCCTCGACGGTGTCGGGGTCGAGCAGGCCCTCCATGGCGTCCCGCAGGTCCTCGAGCGCGCGGTAGATGATCTCGTACTCGCGGATCTCGACGCCCTCGCGGTCCGCCACCCGGGCGGCGTCGCCGACCGGACGGACGTTGAACGCGATGATGATCGCCTCGGACGCCGAGGCGAGCATGACGTCGGACTCGTTGACCCCGCCGACGCCGGCGTGGACGATGTCGACGAGGACCTCGGTCTGCGGCAGCCGCGCGATCTCGTCCTCGAACGCGCCGAGCGAGCCGGCGACGTCGGCCTTGAGGATGAGCGTGAGCCCCTTCGGCACGCCGCCGGTGCTGCGCTTGAAGACGTCCTGCAGGGCGAACTTGCGGCCGGACCGCCGCGCGATCGCCTCGGCCTTCAGGCGGGTGGCGCGCTCCTCGGCCCGCTCGCGGGCGACGCGCTCGTGCTCGACGACGATCGCGTGGTCGCCGGCGTTCGGCACGCCGTTCCAGCCGAGGACCTGGACCGGGTCGCCGGGGCCGGCGACCTCGATCCGCTCACCGGTGTAGTCGATGAGCGCCCGGACCTTGCCCCACTCCTGGCCGCTGACGAGCGCGTCGCCGATCTCGAGCGTGCCGCGCTGGATGAGGACCGTCGCGACCGGGCCGCGTCCGCTGTCGAGGCGCGACTCGATGACGATGCCGGACGCCTCGGTGTCGGCGTTGGCCCGCAGCTCGAGCAGGTCGGCGACGATGCCGATCGTCTCGATCAGGTCGTCGAGCCCGTCGCCGGTCTTCGCGGACACGTCGACGAACTCGACCTCGCCACCCCACTCCGCGGGGTTGAGGCCGCGCTGCGCCAGCTCGGTGCGGACGCGGACGGGGTCCGCGCCGGGCTTGTCGATCTTGTTGACCGCGACGATGATCGGCACGTCCGCGGCGCGGGCGTGGTCGATGGCCTCCTCGGTCTGCGGCTTCACGCCGTCGTCGGCCGCGATGACGATCACGGCGATGTCGGTCAGCCGGGCGCCGCGGGCGCGCATGGCGGTGAAGGCGGCGTGGCCCGGCGTGTCGAGGAACGTGACGGAGCGGTCCCCGCGGTGCACCTGGTACGCGCCGATGTGCTGGGTGATGCCGCCCGCCTCGCCCTGCGCGACCTCGGTCTCGCGGAGCTTGTCGAGCAGCGACGTCTTGCCGTGGTCGACGTGGCCCATGATCGTGACGACCGGCGGACGCTCCTCGAGGTCGTCCTCGGCGTCGTCGAACACGAGCTCGTCCGGCTCGTCGTCGGCGGCCGACACGATCTTGATCTCGCGCTCGAACTCGCCGGCGAGCAGCTCGATGGTGTCGTCGCCCAGGGTCTGGGTGAGGGTCGCCATCTCGCCCATCATCATGAGCTTCTTGATGACCTCGGGGACCGGCACGCCGAGGTACTCGGCGACGTCCTTGACGGTCGACCCCGAGTTGATCTTGACGACGTCGATCCGCTTGCCCTGGTCGCCGCGGCTCAGCGGCGCCAGCGCCTCCTCGATGCTCTGGCGACGCCGCCGACGGCGGGGGCGACGGTTGGGCGGTCCGCCCATGCCGGGCCCGCCGGGACGGCGCGGGCCGCCGGGCTGGTCGATGACGACGCGGCGCGTGCCGGGGCCGCCGCCGGCGCGGCCGGGGCCGCCCGACGAGCGGTCGCCGGCCCGCTGGGGCCGGGTCGTCGCCGGATCGGGCATCGCGATGATCTTGGGGCCGGCGCCGCTCGCGGGCTTCTCGCCGGGCGCGAGCGGGCCCTTGGGCCGATCCGGGCGCTTGGTGCGCAGGTCCTTGCCGGGCGGCAGCGGATTGCCGTCCTTGTCACGCGCGACGGTGCGGGCGGGCGGGGTGTCGGTGACGACCCGTCCGACGTTGGGCGAGCGCGGCGGCAGGCCGACGGAGCGGGTGGGGAGCCGCGGCCGCTCGCCGAGCGGCCGCTCGGCCCGGTCGCCGCCGGGACGCTGCGGACGACCGCCGCCGGCCGGACGCTCACCCGGACGCTGCGGACGGCCACCGCCGGCCGGACGCTCACCCGGACGCTGCGGACGGCCACCGCCGGCCGGACGCTCACCCGGACGCTGCGGACGACCGCCACCGGCCGGACGCTCACCCGGACGCTGCGGACGACCGCCACCGGCCGGACGCTCACCCGGACGCTGCGGACGACCGCCACCGGCCGGACGCTCACCCGGACGCGCGGCCGGCGCCGCCTTGGGCGCCGGCTTCGCCGGCGCGCTCGACTGGATGACGCGCGGCCCGGTGCCGGGCGCGCGACCGTCGGCGGCCGCGGGGCGCGCGGCGGGACGACGGGCGTCGTCGCCGGCCGGTCGAGCGGTCGGTCGCTGCGCGATCGCGCCCGGACCCGGAGGCCGGACCGGCGGACGCTGCGGGATGACGGGGCGCGGCCCGAGCGGCGCGTCGCCGCCCCGCCCGGTCGGGGCCGTCGGACGCGTGGGCCGCTGACCCTGGGGCTTGCCGCCGGGGGCCTGCGGGCGCACGGGGCGCTGGGCCTGCCCGGCCGGGGCCTGCGGACGCACCGGACGCTGGGCCTGGCCGCCACCCGGGGCCTGCGGGCGCACGGGGCGCTGCGCCTGGCCGCCCGGGGCCTGCGGACGCACCGGACGCTGGGCCTGGCCGCCACCCGGGGCCTGCGGACGCACCGGACGCTGGGGCGTGGTCGCGGCGCCCTTGGAGGCCGCCTTCGACTCGGCGCCCCCGTGGGCGTGGGCCGCGATCAGGCGGGCGGCGACGGACTCGTCGATGCTCGAGGACGCGGTGGACACATCGTGCCCACCGGCCTGGAGGGCATCGAGCACCGTCTTGTTCGCCAGGCCGTGTGCCTTGGCGATCTCATGGACGCGCTTCTTCGACATCAGTGAAGTGAGTGTAGAAAGTCGGGATCGATACTGACCGGACGTCGGTAGGCGCGCGCGAACGCGCCACGTCCGACCGCGGTCCGGGCGCACGCGTGGTCGCACACGTACGCGCCGCGCCCCGCCGCTGTGCGGTCCGGATCGGCCACGGGCCGATCACCGTCCAGGGCGACGCGAAGGAGGTCCTGCTGCGGGGCGCGACGGCCACAGCCGACGCACCGCCGCTCAGGGTGTTGCGTGGTCAGGCCGACGGGACGTCCTCGGCGATCCCGTCGTCCTCCGCCGGCGACGACGCGTCACCGGTCGGCACGTCGTCGCCCGCGGGCTCGTCGGCCGGGTCGACGACGCCGTCGAGATCCCCGGCGTCGTCGCCGGTCGCGCCGTCGACGGCCTCGGGCGGCTCGCCGTCGGCGACCGCGGTCCCGTCGTCGTCGAGCGGCGCCTCGCCGTCACCGAGCTCCTCGAGCCGCGCGGCGTACGCCTCCTCGGCCCGCGTGACGATGTCCTGCACGTCCTCCTGGGACTTGTCCGGGTCGGCGAGCGCGTCGAGCTCGTCGTCGGGCAGCTCGTCGAGCACCGCCACCTCGACGGTGCCGAACCGCACCAGGGCCTGGTGCAGCGGGAGGCCACAGAAGACCGAGCCCGGGAGCGCCGCGTTGGGGCAGCGGCGACCGCTGCTGAGCAGCGCGGCGCAGCGGCCGTCCCCGGCCGGCTCCTCGCCCCCCTCGTCGCCGCCGCCCGTCGCGGCCTGCTGGGCGACGTCGCTGGCCTTCTTGATGTCGATCCGCCAGCCGGTGAGCCGGGCGGCGAGCCGCACGTTCTGGCCCTCGCGACCGATGGCCTTCGTCAGGTCCTCGTCGGGCACGACGACCGTCGCCTGGCGCAGCTCGTCGTCGATGAAGACCTCGCGGACCGTCGCCGGCGACAGGGCCTTGGCGATGAACCGCCCGGGCTCGTCGTTGTACGGGATGATGTCGATCTTCTCGCCCTTGAGCTCGGAGACGACCATCCGGACGCGCGAGCCCCGCGGACCGACGCACGCGCCCACCGGGTCGACGCCGTTGGCGTGCGACACGACCGCGATCTTGGAGCGGTAGCCGGGCTCGCGGGCGACGCCGGTGATCTCGACGAGGCCGTCGGCGATCTCGGGGACCTCGAGCTCGAACAGCGCCCGGATGACCTCGGGGTCACGGCGCGAGACGATGATCGACGGGCCCTTCGCGGACTGCGAGACCTCCTTGATCACCGCCTTGAGGCGCTGGTTGTGGTCGTAGCGCTCGCCGTAGACCTGCTCGGAGCGCGGCAGCAGCGCCTCGACGCGGTCGCGGAGCTGCAGGAGCGTGTAGCGGTTGTCGGACTGCTGGACGATGCCGGTGACCATCTCGCCGACCCGGTCGGCGAACTCGTCGTACATCATGTCCCGCTCGGCCTCGCGGATCCGCTGCAGGATGACCTGCTTGGCGGTCTGCGCGGCGATGCGACCGAAGTCGTCCGGGGTGACGTCCTGCTCCGGGATCTCGTCCCGGTGCTCGGCGAGCTTCTCGGCCGGGATCTCGATCTCGGTCGGCTCGATCCACTCGCCGGTCTCGGGATCCTCGTAGCTCTGCTCGTCGATGGTCTCGACGATCAGGCCGGCCTCGAGCATCTCGGGCACGAGCAGCTCGATGACGCGGTACTCGCCGCTCTCGGTGTCGAGCTCGACGCGGGCGTACTTCGCCGCCGTGGGCTGCTTCTTGTAGGCGGACAGCAGCGCGTCCTCGAGCGCGGCGATGAGCCGCTCCTCGGGGATGTTCTTCTCGCGCGCCAGCGCGCGCATCGCTTCGACGATCTCGCGGGACACCGTTCTCACTCCTCGACGAGGTTGCTGCGATGGATGTCGGCGTAGGGGATCGAGACGATCCCCTCGTCGGCGGCGAGGGTCACGCCCTCGTCGTCCGCACCGACCAGTTCACCGGTGAAGGAGCGCCGTGGCTCCTCCCCGTCCGGCACCGGGAACGGCGCGCTGGTGCGCACCCTGACGCGACTGCCGACGAACCGCCGGAAGTGGTCGGGTCGGGTGAGCGGGCGGTCACGTCCCGGCGACGACACCTCGAGCGCGTGCTCCTCGCGGAGCGGGTCGAGGCTCCGGCTGACCTGCTCGCAGAGGTCGAGGGACACGCCCTGCGGATGGTCGATGACGACCCGCAGCGTGCCGCCTCCGACGACCTCGGCGAGGATGACCTCCACGTTCGGGACGGCGTCGAGCACGAGGGTCTCGACGGTCGCCTGGATCGGGGTGGTCTTCATCGGTTCAGCCATGAAAAAGGCGGGCTCTCCGCCCGCCTCGCCAGAGTGCCGCCCAGCGGCGTTCTCAAAACGTTGCGCGACGATCGTACCATCGACGGATGCAGGGAGGTTGTGGGTCTCGTCCGACGGCGTCCGACGCCGACCGGCAGGGCGTGCGGCCGGCCGCGGTCGCGGCGGTCGACGCGGCGCTCCACGCGGCGGGGCTCGACCCGCACCGGCCGGCCCCGGGCGAGTGGGGCGTCGCCCTGCCCTGCGCCGGTCGTCCGCTGCACGTCGGCATCGCCGTGCGCGCCGGCCTGGTCGAGGCGCGCGCCGAGGTCCTCGGATCGGCCGCCGCCGATCCGGCCTGGCTCCTGCACCGCAACCGCCGGGCCCTGCGGGTCGTGCGGTACGCGACGTCCGCGGCCGGGGACGTGTGGGTCCACGGCGACCTGCCCGCCGCCGGGCTCACCGCGGCGGCGGTCGACGAGCTGCTCGGCCGGCTCGTCGAGGCCGCCGACGCGGCGCGGTCCTATGCGTCGTCGCCGAGCGCGGCGATCGTGCGGTCGCGGTAGACCCGGTAGTCCTGCCGGTCGGGGCGGAGCAGCGTCGCCATCGTCAGGGGCGGCCGCGCCTCGGCGTGGCGGCCGCACCGCTGAAGCGCCCGCCCGAGGCAGAACTGGGCGTAGTCGTTCGTCGGCTCGCCCGCGACGACGGCCTCGAACTCGGCCGCGGCGTCCCGGAACCGGTGCGCGCCGAACAGCGCCCGCCCGAGGGCCTCGCGCACCATCCGCGACTCGGGCTCCAGGTCCCGGGCGCGGGTGAGGGGCAGGGTGGCGGCGTGGTGGTCCCCACGCTCGAGCAGATCCGCTCCGGACCGGTACAGCGCGTAGGCGTCATCCATGGCCACAGTGTGCCAGGGCCCGTCGCGGGCCCCGTCAGGACGGCAGGCGCGCGACGACCGCGTCGAGGATCTCGTCGGCGACGTCGACCTTGGACGCGCGCTCGACGATCCGCTCGCCGTCGGCCGTGACGATGGTCACCGCGTTGTCGACGGCGTCGAACGCGATGCCGGGCACCGACACGTCGTTGAGGACCACGGCGTCGAGGCGCTTGCGCTCGAGCTTGCCACGGGCGTGGCCGAGCGCGCCGTCGCCGTGCTCGGCGGCGAACCCGACGAGGACCTGGCCGTCGCGGCGCCGGGCCGAGAGCTCCGACAGCACGTCGGTCGTGGGCTCGAGCTCGACCGTCATGCCGGCGCGCCCCTGCTTCTTGATCTTGCCCGACTCGGGCGTCGCGGGCCGGAAGTCGGCGACCGCGGCCGCCATGACGAGCACGTCGGTGGCGTCGAAGGCCGCGGAGCAGGCCCGCCGGAGCTCCTCGGCCGTGCCGACCCGCACGACGTCGACGCCGGGCGGGTCGGGCAGCGCGACGTTGGCGGCGACCACGGTCACCCGCGCGCCACGGGCGGCCGCGCGCTCCGCGACGGCGTAGCCCATCCGTCCGGACGAGCGGTTGCCGACGTACCTCACGGCGTCGATCGGCTCGCGGGTGCCACCGGCGGACACGAGCACCCGGAGACCGGCGAGGTCGTGCCGTGCCCCGTCGGCGAGGCGACGCTCGACGGCGTCGAGCAGCTCGTCCGGCTCGGCGAGGCGGCCGTCCCCGGCCTCGCCGAGCGACGCCAGGCGGCCGCTGCCCGGCGGCACGATGACGGCGCCGTCGTCGCGGACCCGGGCGACGTTGCGCACCGTGGCGGGGTGGTGCCACATCCGGTGGTTCATCGCCGGGGCGACGAGGACGGGCCCGTCGGCCGCGAGGTAGGCCGACGCGACGAGCGCGTCGGCGCGGCCCTGGGCGAGCGCGGCGATGGTGTTGGCCGTCGCCGGGGCGATGACGTACAGGTCGGCGCGCTCGACGAGCGCGAGGTGGCTGATCGGCTCGTGGGTGGGGAGCGGGTCGCCCGGGAACGCGCCGCGCAGCGGGTCGGGCTGGAACTCGTCGGACAGCACCGGGGCCCCGGTGATCGCCCGGAACGTCTCGGGCGCGACGAACCGCTGCGACGCCGGGGTCTGGAGCACGCGCACGACGTGACCGGCGGCGGTGGCGAGCCGGACGAACGCGACCGCCTTGTAGGCGGCGATCCCGCCCGTGACGCCGAGGAGCAGTCGCGCCATGGTGCCGGCGGGGCGTCGTCCGGGTGGGAACGGACCTACCGGTAGCGGTAGGTGATCTTGCCGGCGGCGATCTCCTCGAGGGCGATCGTCAGGTAGTTCTTCGACGCCGTCTCGATCATCGGCGGCGGGAACTCGTCGAACGCCCCCTCGCCGAGGTTGTGGTAGTAGGCGTTGATCTGACGGGCGCGCTTGGCGGCGACGAGCACCGAGGCGTAGTGGGAGTCCACGTTGCCGAGGAGCTGGTCCATGCGCGGGGAGATCATCGGGCCATTGTACGCGACGAGGCCCGTCCGGCACCGCGCGCCGACCGCGCCCGCCGCGTGCTCACGACGACGGCCGACCGATCTCGTCGCGGACGATGCCGACGAGGCGCGCGGTGGCGGCGTCGAGGTCGTCGTTGACGATGAGGTGGTCGAACTGCTCCTGCTGACGCAGCTCGCCGAGCGACACGTCGAGCCGTCGGCGGATGACGTCCGGGTCGTCCGTGCCGCGCCGCTCGAGCCGCTCGCGCAACGCGTCGAAGCTCGGCGGGGCCACGAACACCTGCACCGCCTCGGGCATCGTCCCGCGCACCTGCTGGGCCCCCTGGACCTCGATCTCGAGGACGACCGGCGCGCCGTCGGCGAGGTGCCGGTCGAGCTCGGACCGCAGGGTGCCGTAGCGGCGGCCGGCGTACTCCGCGTGCTCGACGAACTCGCCGTCGCGGACCTGGCGGGCGAACGCGTCCTCGTCGAGGAACCAGTAGTCGCGACCGTGCTCCTCGCCCTCGCGCGGGGCGCGGGTCGTGGCGGACACGCTCAGGCGCAGCTCCGGGAGCGCGGAGCGCAGTCGCCGGATGAGCGTGCCCTTGCCGACCCCCGACGGGCCGGTGATGACGAAGACCCGGGCCACCGGGACGCTCAGCCGCGAGGCTGGCGGAGGGCCTGGACGAGCTCGCCGCGCTGGCGGGGGGTGAGGCCGCCGACGGTCTTCGACGCCGAGATCCGGCACTGCTGCAGCACCTTGCCGGCGCGCACGCGGCCGTACTTCGGCACGGCCATGAGGATGTCCATGACCTTGGCCGTCTCGAGCCACTCCGGTGGCGCCTCGAGCAGCTGGTCGATCGCGCGTCGCCCCGCCTTGAGATCGCGCTTGAGGGCCGCCCGACGGGAGCGCACGTCGTTCGCGCGCTGCAGGGCGTCCATCCGCTGGTTGAGCGACCGCTCGGGCGTGGACGACGTCTTCGACGGGAGGTTCGTGGCGGCCGACATCGCGCGGCGAGTCTACCCGTCGCGACGCCCTGACGCAGGCCCGGAGAGCAACTCGCCTGCACCTGAACTCGAGGTTCAGGCTTGGGTGGCGTGACGCGAATCGGGCGGGCGCCGTCCCCCCGGATGGCGGGTGTCGCGGGGGCTCAGTCGACCCAGTCGGCGAGGAGATCCGCGTAGGCACGGGGATCCTCGTCCGCGTCCCAGAAGAGCGTGGCGGCGGCGACGGCGGTCGCCCCGACCGACAGGAGGTCGTCGAGGTCCGCCCCGGACCGCACCCCACCGACGCCGACGACGTCGACGGTGGCCGGAAGCCGGGCGCGAAGTTGCGCGACCTGTCCGAGCGCGATCGGGCGCATCGCGGCGCCGGACACGCCGCCGAGGCCGACGTCGATCGCCGGCCGGCCGTCCGGTCGTAGGACGAGGCCGTTGGGGAACGTGTTGCTCGTGACGACGAAGGCCGTCGGCCCTCCGGCGAGCGCGTCGGCGACCTCGGCGAGCAGCACCGGGTCCCCGAGCGGCGACAGCTTGGCCCCCACCGGGACGTCGAGGCCGGACGCGGCGCCGACCGAGCGGGCGACGAGCTCGGGGTCGAAGCTCGCGATGCGGTGCTGGGATCCGTCCTCCCAGACGTTGGGGCACCCGAGGTTGAGCTCCACGAGGTCCGCGCCCGCGTCGGCGGCCAGCGCCGCGAGCTCCCCGTACTCGCCCGGGTCGAATCCGGCGACGGACACCACCAGCGGCTTGGACGCCGCGTGGGCCACGGCGACCATCTCGGGCAGCGCGTCGCGGTAGAAGGCGGCCCCCCGGTTGGGCATGCCGAGCGCGTTGACCGCGCAGCCGGGACGCGACGCGTAGACCTCGCCGGCGTTGCCGGCGCGCTCCTCGCGCGTGATCGAGCCGACCGTGATCGCGGCCACCGACGATCGGGCGAGCCGTGCGACGTCGTCGAGCGACTTGGCGGTCCCGGCGGCGTTGAGCAGAGGATGCTCGAGCCGCACCCCGGCGATCGTCGTCGCGGGAGCGGCCGGCGTCGGGCGCGCCGGCGGCCCGCCGCTCGCGCCCGACGTCGTCACGCGCCGAGCTCCTGCAGCGCGATGACCGAGGACCTGGTGGCTCCGGAGCCCGCGATGGCGCGGGCGGCGGCGGCGCCGGCCGCGACGGTGGTCGCGCACGGCACGCCGGCGGTGATCGCGGCGCGCCGGATCTCGTAGCCGTCGGTGCGGGCGCCGGATCCGGTGGGCGTGTTGATGACGAGCGCGATCTCGCCCGCGGCGATCATCGACACGGCGGTCGGCTGCTCACGGCCGTCGACGACGGCGTGCTGGAGCTTGGCGACCGCGTCGCACGGCAGCGCGGCGGCGGTGAGCGTCTCGCGGGTGCCGTCGGTCGCCACGAGCGAGAAGCCCAGCTCGTGGAAGGAGCGGGCGACGTCGACGACGCGGCGCTTGTCGCCGTCCGTCACCGAGATGAACACCGTGCCCGACGTCGGCAGCGGCGACCCGGCGGCCGCGGACGCCTTCGCGAACGCGGTCGGGAAGTCCGGGCCGACGCCCATGACCTCGCCGGTGGAGCGCATCTCCGGCCCGAGGGTCGCGTCGGCGCCGACGAAGCGGTCGAACGGCAGCACCGCCTCCTTCACGGCGACGTGCGTCCCCGTCGGGAAGCCCTGCGGTCCCTCCGGCAGGTCGAGGTCGTCGATCCGCTCGCCGAGCATGATCCGGCAGGCCATCTTCGCCAGCGGCACGCCGATCGCCTTCGACACGAACGGCACCGTCCGCGACGCCCGCGGGTTGGCCTCGATGACGTAGACGTCGTCGCCGTGGACGGCGAACTGGATGTTGATGAGGCCCAGGACCCCGAGCTCCAGGGCGATGCCCCGGGTCTGCTCGCGGATCCGCTCGACGGTCGCCGGGGCCAGCGAGTGCGGCGGCAGCGCGCACGCCGAGTCGCCGGAGTGGATCCCGGCCTGCTCGACGTGCTCCATGATCCCGCCGACCCACACGTCGGTCCCGTCGCAGAGCGCGTCGACGTCGACCTCGATCGCGTCCTCGAGGAACCGGTCGAGGAAGATCTCCTTCGTCGGCGCGTCGGGATCGTCGGGGCTCAGCCCGGCCTCGCGGCGCAGGTAGTCGGTGAGCGCGGCGCGGTCGTCGACGATCTCCATCGCGCGACCGCCGAGGACGTACGACGGCCGCACGAGCAGGGGGAACCCGACGCGGTCGGCCGCGCGCAACGCCTCGGCGAGCGTCGTGGCGGTGGCGTACGGCGGGGCCTTGTACCCCAGGCGGGCGAGCACGTCGCCGAAGCTCGAGCGGTCCTCGGCGCGGTCGATCGCCTCGACGCCGGTGCCGAGGATGCGGACCCCGGCGTCCTGCAGGCCCTGGGCCAGGCGCAGCGGGGTCTGGCCGCCGAACTGGACGATGACGCCGCGCGGGCGCTCGACCTCGATGACGCCGAGGACGTCCTCGAGCGTCAGCGGCTCGAAGTACAGGCGGTCGGACGTGTCGTAGTCGGTCGACACCGTCTCGGGGTTGCAGTTGATCATCACCGCCTCGAGCCCGGCGTCGCGGACCGTCATCGCGGCGTGCACGCAGCAGTAGTCGAACTCGATGCCCTGGCCGATCCGGTTGGGACCGGCGCCGAGGATGACGACCGACGGGCGACGACCGTCGGCGTCGACATCGTCGGTGGGCAGCTCGACCTCGTGGCGGGGCGCCCCGCCGTCGGGGCGACGGCGCTCCCACCCGGAGTAGAAGTACGGCGTCGACGCCGCGAACTCCGCGGCGCAGGTGTCGACGGACTTGAACGTGCGGACCTCGTCGGGATCGGCGTCGGTCGCCAGGGCGGGGTCGCCGGCGATCCGGCGCAGCTCCGCGAGGTACCACGGGTCGATGCCGGTGGCCTCGTGGATCGCGGCGTCGGTGGCGCCGCGACGGATCGCCTCGAGCAGGACGTCGTAGCGCTCGGTGCGCGGCTCGCGGAGCCGCTCGACCAGGGCGTCGGCGCCCTCGTCGTCGGCGATCGCCGGCAGCTGGTCGAGCTCGCGGGAGCGCATCGCCTTGGCGAACGCCTGGCCGAAGGTCCGGCCGATCGACATCGCCTCCCCCACGCTCTTCATGTGGGTGGAGAGCGTCTCGTCGACGCCGGCGAACTTCTCGAACGCGAACCGCGGCCACTTCACGACGACGTAGTCGATCGTGGGCTCGAACGCCGCCGGGGTGGCCCGGGTGATGTCGTTCGTGATCTCGTCGAGGCGGTAGCCGACCGCCAGGCGGGCGGCGATCTTCGCGATCGGGAACCCGGTCGCCTTCGACGCCAGCGCCGAGGAGCGCGACACGCGCGGGTTCATCTCGATGACGAGGATCTCCTCGGTCTCCGGGTTGACCGCGAACTGCACGTTCGATCCGCCGGTCTCGACCCCGACCGCCCGGATGACGTCGATCGCCTGGTCCCGGAGCTTCTGGTAGACGCGGTCGGTGAGCGTCTGCTGCGGGGCGACGGTCACCGAGTCGCCGGTGTGGACGCCCATCGGGTCGACGTTCTCGATCGAGCAGACGATGACGACGTTGTCGGCGTTGTCCCGCATGACCTCGAGCTCGAACTCGCCCCAGCCGAGCACCGACTGGTCGACGAGCACCTGGCCGATCGGCGAGGCGTCGATCCCGCCGCGGACGATCGAGCGGAACTGCTCGGCGGTGCGGGCGATGCCGCCGCCCCGTCCGCCGAGCGTGAACGCCGGTCGGACGATCGCGGGCAGGCCGACGGTGTCGAGCGCCTCGTCGATCTGGCGGTCGACCTCGGCGGCGGGCAGGCGGTCGCCGTCGGCGGCGTCGTCGACCTTGCCGCGGACGATGAGCGACACGGGCATCTTCAGCCCCGCCCGCTCCATCGCGATCGCGAAGAGGTCGCGGTCCTCGGCGCAGTTGATCGCGTCGTAGTTCGCGCCGATGAGCTCCACGCCGTACTTCGCCAGGGTGCCGTCCTCGTGCAGCGCCTTGGCGAGGTTGAGCGCGGTCTGACCGCCGAGCGTCGGCAGCAGCGCGTCGGGGCGCTCACGCTCGATGATCTGGGCGACCGGGCCGGGCAGCAGCGGCTCGACGTACGTCCGCTCGGCGAACTCCGGGTCGGTCATGATCGTCGCCGGGTTGGAGTTCACCAGGACGATCCGGTAGCCCTCCTCCCGCAGGACCTTGCACGCCTGCGCGCCGGAGTAGTCGAACTCGGCGGCCTGACCGATCACGATCGGGCCGGAGCCGAGGATCATGATCGTCTCGATGTCGTCGCGGCGCGGCATCAGGCGTTCCCCTCGGTGGTGTCGGTGGTCGTCGGCGCCCCGGGCGGGCCGTCGTCGACGTCGTCGCGGGTCTGGCGGGCGACGTCGCCGATCGGGCGGTGCTCGCGGATCCGCTGCAGGAACCGGTCGAAGAGGTAGGCCGCGTCGCTCGGGCCCGGGGCCGCCTCGGGGTGGTACTGCACCGCCGCGGCGTTGGCGTCGGGCAGCGTCAGGCCCTCGACGGTGCGGTCGTAGAGGTTGAGGTGGCTGAGGACCGCCGGGCCGAACGCCGTCTCCCACCGGATCGGCTCGTCGTCCTCGATCCGGCCGGTGCCGTCCGGGGTCTGGACCGCGAACCCGTGGTTCTGCGACGTGATCTCCACGCGGCCGGTGGCGAGGTCCTTCACCGGATGGTTGCCGCCACGGTGCCCGAACGGCAGCTTGAACGTCTCCAGGCCGACCGCGCGGCAGAGGAGCTGGTGGCCCATGCAGATCCCGAACACCGGCTTGCGGCCGAGGATCGCGCGCAGGGTGTCGACGACGTGCTCGACCGCGCCGGGGTCGCCGGGACCGTTGGCGAGGAACACGGCGTCGGGCTCGCGACCACCGGGCTCCGCCGCCAGCAGCGCGTCGGGACCGTCGCTCAACGGGTGCAGGCGCATGCGGGCGCCGCGCTCGACGAACGTGTTGACGATCGACCGCTTGACCCCGGTGTCGATGACGGCGATGAGCGGGCCGTCGGGGTTGCGGGCGGCGCCGACGAGCTCCACCCGCTCGGGGGTGACCGTCGACGCCAGGTCGAGGCCGGCCATCGTCGGCTCGGCGGCGATCCGGGCGGCGGCGTCCTCCTGCGCCACGTCGCCGGCGAAGACGCCGCCGCGCATCGCGCCGCGGTCGCGGATGTGGCGCACGAGCGCGCGGGTGTCGAGTCCGGTGATGCCGGGCACGCCGGCGTCCCGCAGCCACGAGAGCCAGCCCTGCTCGCTCGAGGGCGCGTCGTCGTGGTCGACCGCCTCGCGCATGATCACCGCGCGGGCGTGGATGCGGTCGGACTGCATCGCCGACTCCCGCACCCCGTAGTTGCCGATGTGCGGGTAGGTGAAGACGACGAGCTGGGCGGCGAACGACGGATCGGTCACCGATTCCTGGTAGCCGGCCATGCCGGTCGTGAAGACCACCTCGCCGGTCGTGCCGTCGCACGCCCCCTCGCCGAGCGCGGCGCAGGCCAGGCCGTCGAAGCGGGTCCCGTCCTCGAGCAGGACGTAGGCGGGACGGGGACTGGCGGGGTCGGGCACGGGCGGCTCCTGGGCGGGATCGGGGCTCACGCGGCGGCGAGGGCGTCGTCGCGGTGGGCGACCGTGCCGGCGGCGACGGTCAGCAGGACGCGGCCGTGCACCGCACGACCGTCGAAGCAACAGTTGCGGGAGCGGCTGCGGTAGCCGTCGGCGCCGACGGTCCACTCGCGCTCCAGGTCGACGAGGCACAGATCGGCCGGCGCGCCGACGGCGATCGTCGGCAGCGGCAGGTCCATGAGGCCGGCCCCGGCGCTCAGGCGCTCGACGACGACCCCCAACGGCAGCACGCCGGGGCGGACGAGCTGCGTGTAGACCGCGGCGAACGCGCTCTCCAGCCCGGTGGTGCCCATCGGCGCCTGCTCGAACGGGACGTCCTTCTCGTCGGGGGCGTGCGGAGCGTGGTCGGTGGCGATGCACTCGATCGTGCCGTCGCGGACGCCCTCGATCAACGCCTGCCGGTCCTCCTCGAACCCCAGCGGCGGGTTCATCTTCATCGACGTGTCGAGGTCGCGGACCGCCTCGTCGGTGAGGCACAGGTGGTGCGGCGACGCCTCGCCGCTCAGCCGCCAGCCGCGGGCCTTGCCGGCGCGCAGCGCGTCGACCGACGCGACCGCCGACAGGTGCTGGAAGTGGACGCGGCCCTCCTCGTGGCCGGCGATCGCGGCGTCGCGGGCGACCATCGTCGACTCCGACAGCGCGGGGATCCCGGCGATGCCGAGCCGGGCCGACATCGCGCCCTCGCGCATCGCGCCCCCGGCCGACAGCGTCGGGTCCTCCTCGTGCAGGGCGATGACCCCGCCGCTCATCCGCTGGTACTGGATCGCCTTGCGGAGCATCCCGGCGCTGACGACCGGCCGGCCGTCGTCGGTGAACCCGACCGCCCCCGCGGAGCGCAGGTCCGCCATCTCGGTGAGCTCGGTCCCGGCCAGGTCGCGGGTGATCGCGGCCGTGAACCCGACCGGCACGCGGGCGTTGCGCACGGCCAGGTCGCGCAGCGACCGCAGCAACGACGCGGAGTCGACGACCGGCGTCGTGTTCGGCATCGCGACGACCCCGACGTAGCCGCCGGCGGCCGCCGAGCGGGTGCCGGACTCCAGGTCCTCCTTGTGCTCCTGCCCGGGGACGCGCAGGTGCACGTGCGGGTCGAAGAACCCGGGGAACAGGTGGAGCCCCTCGCCCTCGACGACCTCCTCGCCGTCGGCGGGGTCCAGCGACCCGGGCGGCGCGATCTCGGCGACGCTCCCGCCGCGCACGCGCACGTCGTGCGGCGCGTCGATCCCCTCCCGTGGCGCGAGGACGTGCACGCGGCGCACGAGCAGGTCGACCGGGGCGCCCCCGGTCCAGACGAGGGGGTCGGGCGTGGTCATGCGGGCGTCTCCTGGGTCGGGGGGGCCGTGGGGCGCGGCCCGTCCTCGCGGCCGGCGAGGACCTCGAAGAGGACCGCCATCCGGACGAGGACGCCGGCGCGGACCTGGTCGAGGATGAGCGAGCGGGGCCCGTCGACGACGTCGCCGGCGAGCTCGACGCCGCGGTTGACCGGCCCGGGGTGCATGAGCAGCTGGTCGGGCCCCAGTCGGCGCGCGTCGATCTGGTAGACGGCGGCGTACTCGCGCAACGTCGGCACGTACGCCTGCTCCATCCGCTCGTTCTGCATCCGCAGGGCGTACACGACGTCGGCGCGCGGCAACTCGTCGAGCGTGTACCGCACGTCGCACCCCAGCACCGCGATGTCGCGCGGGACGAGGGTCGGCGGTCCGCACACCGTGACGGTCGCCCCCATCGTCTGCAGGGCGAGGACGAGCGAGCGCGCGACCCGGCTGTGACGGACGTCCCCGACGATCCAGACGTCGAGGCCGTCGAGCGACCCCAGGCGCGAGCGCAGCGTGTAGACGTCGAGCAGCGCCTGCGTGGGGTGCTCGTGCTGCCCGTCGCCGGCGTTGACGATCGCGGCGTCGGTCCAGTTCGTGATGAGCTGCGACGCGCCCGCCCACGGGGTGCGGACGACGATCGCGTGCGGGCGGTGCGCGGCGAGCGTCTGGACGGTGTCGCGCAGCGACTCGCCCTTCTCGACCGACGAGCCGCTGGCGGCGAAGTTCACGACGTCGGCGCTGAGCCGCTTGGCGGCGAGCTCGAAGCTCGACCGGGTGCGGGTCGACGACTCGTAGAAGAGGTTGAGGACCGTGCGGCCGCGCAGCGCCGGGACCTTCTTGATCGACCGGTCGGCGACCTCCGCGAACGACGCGGCCCGGTCGCAGATCCGCTCGATCCCGGCGCGGTCGAGGTCCTCGATCGAGAGCAGGTGACGCATCAGCGGTCCTCCCCGGACGCCGCGGCCGGGCGCACGATCGACACCGCGTCGTCGCCGTCGGACTCCCGCACCCGCACGTTGACCCGCTCGGCGGTGGCGGTCGGCAGGTTCTTGCCGACGTAGTCGGCTCGGATCGGCAGCTCGCGGTGCCCCCGGTCGACGAGGACCGCCAGCTGCACGCGGCCCGGGCGCCCGTGGTCGAAGAGCGCCTCGATCGCCGCGCGGATCGTGCGACCGGTGTACAGGACGTCGTCGACGAGGACGACCGACGCGCCGACGAGCGGCACGTCGAAGAGGTTCGTCGCGTGGATCACCGGACCGTCGTCGGCGCCGCGGGTGTCGAGGTCGTCGCGGTAGAACGAGATGTCGATCTCGCCCAGCGGCACCTCGCGCCCCAGCAGGTCGGTCAGCCGGTCCCGCAGGCGGCGGGCGAGGATGGCGCCCCGCGTGTGGATCCCCACGAGCACGAGCGTCGACGGGTCGGGATGCCCCTCGACCACCTGGTGCGCGATGCGGGCCAGGGTACGCGCCATGTCGGCGCCGTCGAGGACGGTGGTCTCGGTGCTCATCGTGGGGATCGTCCCGGCCTCACGGGACCGGGTTAACGAACGGGCGGAAGGCTATCAGCGCCCTCGGCGTCGCCCGGCCTGGGCGGCCGTCCGCCCCGCGGCACGTACACCGGACCCCCCCGCTCGGGGAACGGCACCTCGACGACGTCGAGATCGCGGGGCAACAGCGCGCCGGGGAGCACGGCCCGCGCCTCGTCCAGCGCCTCGGACGGCCGATGCCGTGCCGACAGGTGCACGAGCGCGAGCATCGCCACCCCGGCCTCGGCGGCGAGCGTGGCGGCCTCGCGGGCGGTGCTGTGCCCGGTCTTGCGCGCGCGCTCCACGTGCTCGTCGGTGAACGTCGCCTCGTGCACCAGCAGATCGGCGCCGACCGCCGCGGCCGCGATCCCGGGGGCGGGCCGCGTGTCGCCCGACACGACGATCCGACGTCCGCGACGGGCCGGGCCCATCACCGTCGAGGGCTCCACCCCGTCGACGGTCTCGCCGCGCTGGAGTCGACCGAAGTCCCGCGGGTCGGTCACGCCGGCCGCACGCGCCCGCTCCGGGTCGAACCGGCCGGGACGATCGTCCTCGAGCAGGAGGTACCCCAGGGCGGTGGTGCGGTGGCGGGCCTCGAGCGCCTCGACCCGCCATCCGTCGCGGTCCAACCGGTCGCCGATCCCGAGCTCGACGATCCGCAGCGGGTAGGCGACGCGACCGACCACGCCGAGCACCGTCTCGAGCGCCGCCCGGACCCCGACCGGCCCTGCGACCGTCAACGGGGCGGTGCGCTCCCGCAGGTCGAGCGTCTTGAGGAGCCCCGGCAGGCCGAGCCAGTGGTCGGCGTGCAGGTGGGTGATGAGCACGAGGTCGATCTCCGCCAGGCCCGCGGTCGACCGCATGAGCTGACGTTGCGTCCCCTCGCCGCAGTCGATGAGGACGTGCTCTCCCCCACGCTGCAGCAGGATCGCCGGGAGCCCGCGACGGGCGGTGGGCACCGAGCCGCCGGTGCTGACGAAGAGGAGCTGCAGATCCACGGTCGGCGAGGCTACCGTCCCGTCGCGCCGGGACCTTCGCCGGGGTGACGCCACGCGTTCGGGCGGCGTGTCACAATGTCGACCCCCGGCGCCCGTAGCTCAGTGGATAGAGCGCTTGCCTCCGGAGCAAGAAGTCGCATGTTCGAATCATGCCGGGCGCGTAGGTGGAACCCCCGTCGGTGACGGGGGTTCCGTCGTTTCCGGGCTAAACGGCTTCCTCGGCGGCCGTGGCCGATGACACTCTGAGTACACCTTCCGCGGCCCGTGCCTTGCGGATCTCGGCGTCCGCGTCGATGGTCGCCGCGTCCTCGAACTCGTCCATGACGTGCCCGTAGGTGCGGAGCGTCAGCTCCGGGCCGTGCCCGAGCTGACGGGCGACGTAGTGGACGCTGCGGCCCTCGGCGAGCAGTAGCGACGCGAACGAGTGCCGCAGGTCGTACGGGCGTGGCACGGGGTCCAGGTCGGCGCGCTCGCATGCAGCCGTCCACGTGCGGTCCCGCCAGTTGTTCCAGTCGATCGTCGTCCACGCACCGTCGTCGGGGCGCGGGAACACGAGCGCCCGGGCCGGTGGGCGGCCGGCGGTGAGCCGCCAGGCCTTGAGGTCGGCGGCGAGTGGCCCGAGGAGTCGCACGGTGCGGACGTGCTCGGTCTTCGTCGCCTTGACCTTGCCCTCCCCGTCGGTGCCGTCCTCGATCAGCAGCGTCTTGTCGCGGACGTGCTCCCAGCGCAGCGCGAGGGCCTCCCCCGGCCTGAGCCCGGCGTACGCGAGGACCGCGACAAGGGTGGCGTCGCGGGCCATCGTGATCCGGTCGCGCTTGTCGGGCATGTCGTACGCGGCACGCCGGGCACCCTTGCGCTTGCCTTCGGGGACGCGGACGGGCATGGGCTGGGCGACGACCTGGCGGAGCGCTTCGACGGTGCTCGGCGCGAGCGGGCGCACCGTCTTCGTCCTGGGCTTCCTGGGCGGCTTGACGATTGCGACGGGGTTGGTGGTCACGACCTCGTTCTCGAGGGCGTGTTGGAGGATCGCCCCGAGGAGCATCCGGGCACGCCGGATCGCGGTCGGGCCGGCATTGTCCCTTGTCTGCTGGGCCTGCCAGGCGCGGACGTCGGCGGACGTAATCCGGTTGAGCGGCGTCGTGCCGAACGTCGGGATGATCCGGGCCTTGAGGAGCGCGGCGTAGGTCTTCTGGGTGCGTGGGGCGAGCGCGGCGGCGTGCTGCGGTACCCACACGTCGGCGGTGTACTCGTTGAGGGTCGGAGCGGTGCCGGTGAGCTGGGTCACGGCGAGTGGCCCGAGCTGTTGCCGACGGCGGACCTCGAGGTCCCACGCCTCGGCGTCAGCGGCACGCACGAAGGTGCGGGAGCGTTGCTTTCCGTTCTCGCGCCAGCGGACGAGGTAGCGGCGTCCTGCGGCGGTGTCGCGGGGTTCGATGCTCACGGGATGGCCTTCCTGATCGTGGCCTCGTTGGCGGCGAGCGCGGCGGCTCGCTGCTCGGCGCGGGCGTCGACGATCTTGCGGTCCTCGTCGGTGTAGGCGCGGTAGATCCCGATGCCAGTCGGGTTGAGGGCGTAGCGGCGGGTGCCGTTGCGGGCGCGGACGTGGTGGGGTCGGCCTTGCCAGGTGTCCGGCCAACGTTCGACGTTGCGTTGCGCCAGGCCGTCGGCGACGAGCTTCGCGGTGGCGCGGCGGACCGCGGAGAGTTGTGCCGAGGTCGGGGCGTCGGTGTCGTAGACGAGCTTGGCGAGGCCGCGATGCTCGTAAGACTCGGGCTCGCCGGACTTGCGACGCGGGGCGTTGGCGAGGATCGCCAGGATGCGGTCACGGACCGGAACCCGCGGTGCAGGTTGCGGACTCTCGACACGGTCCTGAGTCCGCAACGTGTCCGGGTCGCGGTGTGGAGGGTTCATCGTCGGGGTACTCCGTCTACGGCTGGTTCTCGGGTTACCGGGCGGGGTCCCCCGGTTCGCCCCCCCACGTCCCGGCCACCGTGGCGGCCGGGACGTTCGGGGTGGTGGTCATCGGGGGTCGGGGTCCTTCGTCGTCGGGTTGGTGTGGAGCCGCGGGCGGCGACTCGACGCCGCTCGGTCGCAGGCCCTGACGATCCGCTCGTACCGGGGCAGCGCGTCGCCGGTCAGCGGCTCACGGGCGTGCTCGCTGCGGGCGTACTCGGCCATGTCCCGGTAGAAGCGGGCCTCGCGCTCGTCCTGGGCGTCCAACGCGGCCTGGAGGGCATCGGTGGGGCTCATGCTCCGGCTCCGCGATCGAGGTGACCGATGATCCGTGCCCAGCGGTCGGCGGCAGCGCCCGCCAACGGCTCGCGCTGCTGGCGGTCGCGGGCGCACTCGGCGAGGTAGGCGAACGCCTGGCGCTCGCGCTCGTCCATCTTCTCCTGCTCGTCGATGGTGAGCGGGGTCGGGGTGCTCATGCCTTGTCTCCGGTCGTGAGGATGCGGCGGGCTTCGCGGGCGACGCGGAGCCAGCCGGCATGCGCCCCGAACTCGTCGGCGTCGTCGAACTCGTCGGCGAGCATCCCGGCGATCTCCTCGTCCGTCAGCGGCTCGACGTCGCCGTCCGGATCGGGTCGGGCCGGGACGTTGGCCATGCGGCCGAGCGCGTCGGTGATCCGCTCCGCCCGGCGGGCTCCGCTGCCGGCCAGGCCGAGCCGCTGGTACTCGCGGTAGGCGTGGGCGGCCATGCTCAGGCACCACGCCCGCTCGGCCCCGAGCGGCTCGTAGGGCCGGTCGGCGTAGGAGCGCAGGAACTCGCGGCGCTCCTCGGGCGTCATCTCGTCGACGGCGCTCATGCCGGAACCTCGGTCCCGGCCGTCGTCGTCGCGAGGTCGTGGCGGACCTGGCCGGCAACGGTGCGGTGGTTGGCGGACGCGCGCCCGACGAGCGTCGCGTACTCCGCATCGGTCAACCGGACGTGGATCGTGCGGCCGTCCTCGGGGTTGGTGGTGGTCTTCGGGTCGTGGTCGGTACGGTTCTCGATGCTCATGAGGCCTTGCTCCTTGTGGGCCACGCCGCCGGGGCCTTGCAGGGTCGCCGGCGGCACTTCGTTGATGGGGTTCGTGGTGCTGGGGAAGGTCATCTGCTGCGCCTGTTCGCGAGGTCCAGCAGCGCCGCGACCGGGTCGGCGCCGCGGTGCGGCGTACCGGCCTGTCGGCGTGGTGTCGGCCGTCGGATCGCGGGCTCCGCGGTCGCGGCCCGGTGAACGGGCGCAAGCTCGAGGTCGTCGGGATCGAACCGCCACGACCGGCCGACCTTCACGGCGGGCATCCGGCCGTGCTGCGCCCACCCGTTCACGGTCCGCGTCGAGACGTTGAACCGTGCGGCGACCTCGGCCGGGGTGAGGAGCCGATCGGGGTCCGGGATCGTGGCCAGCTCATCGCGGAGGGCATCGACGAGCATCCGGCGGGCCTCCGGATCGCCGGTGATCTCGGCGACGAGGACCGACGTCAACGTGGCCGGGCTCATCGCGGGTTCACCCGGCCTCTGTCGTGGGCGTCCTCGAGCGCCAGGCGCTCACGGGCGAGCGCCCCGAGCCCCCGGTCGCGCCATGCCCTGACGGCGGCGATGGCTGCGGTCGGCGGGTAGTCGGTCCAGTCGGCGTGCTGTGCCGCGGCGAGCATCGAGGAAAGGCCCTCGAGCGCGCATCGCGGATCGGCACCGAACCGGCCGGCGGTCGCGACGAGGTCGGCGACGGCCTGGCGCAACTCGCGGCAGACCGGGCCATTGACGGGAAGCGGGCGCTCAGTCCATCGCGGCCAGGACGGCGACACCGGCCCGGCGGGCGCGCGGCCCGTCGCGACGTCGAGCGGCAAGACGAGCTGCGTCGCCATCACGCCGCCTCCTCGGCATGAAGCGTCGCCGCGATCTCGTCCCAGGCGTCGAGGTCCGGCGGGGGCCCATCGTCGTGCGAACGAAGCGAAGAAAGCGAAGTAACGGGGGTTCGTTCGCTTTCCTCGCTTACTTCGCGCTCGTGCAGGGCGTCCGTCGTCCACCACCGTTCCGATGGCCTGCCGCCGGTGCGCTCGGTTCGCCCAACCGCGAGCCCGTCCTCGGCGAGCCGCTCGAGGGCGGTTCCCAGGTCGTGAGCGCTGGCGTGGTTCCCGAGCGCGCGATGCAGCGTCGAGCGTGTCGCGCCGGTGGTCCCGGCGGCCCGCAGCGCCGACAGGATGCGGTCCGGTAGCGGCTGGCCGGACTGGCTGCCGAACAGGACGCCGGCGGTCGCCTCGCAGTAGTTCCAGACTGCGAGGGCGGCCTCCAAGTGCGGGCGCTCGATGAATGCCGCCTGGTCGGCAAGTGCGTAGATCAACGCGAGCCGCAGCGTCTGCGCGGACGACCGTCCACACACCTTCCCCATCGCGCCGGGCCGGTCCCGTTCCAGCATCGGGTAGACGTCGGCCCACAGGGTGCGGGCGTCGGCGTCGCGGACCATGTCGCCAGCGACACGGGCGGCCTGGGCCGCGTCGGCGAGTCCGCGGACGATCGGGTCAAGCTGCGCGGCCGGGAAGGGCGGCGGTTCGGGCAGGAACTGCGAACGATGCGAGAGAACCCACAGGCACCGGTTCGCGAGACCGTTGGCGAGGTCGATGCTTCCGATGAGCTCCTGTAGCTCCTCCGCGGTCACGTGCCCGAGAACGGCGAGGTGGTAGCCGGTGGCGATGTCCGGGGACGCCTTCGTGCCGACCTCGAGCTTGCGCCCGTCCCACGCCTCCCGCAGCTTCGGCGAGAGCGTCGAGCCCTGTCGCCTGGTCGGCGCGATCAACGCGGCGAACTCCTCCGCCTCGATCAGTGCGCGCTTCTCGCTCGCGCCGGGGTCGGCCGGCTCCTCGCGCCACTCGCCGGTGAACCGCTTGGTCTCGCCCTTGCCGTCGTAGATCGGCACCCGGTCGACGCGCGGATCACGGATCGCGTGAATCAGCGCCTCACCGGACCCGATCCCTCGGCGCACGACGCGGTCCAGCTCGTCACCGAACCCGAGGCGCATCGCTTCAGTGATCGCGGTGAGGGACGTGCCCTTGCGCGCGGCGGACGTGGCGCCGGTCACGACCGTGAACAGCGCCGGTCGGTGATCGCCGCCAGCGCGGACGTGCGCGCCGTCCCCGCACATCGCGCCGAACATCGTCAGCGCCGTCGTCAGGAGCGCGGCCTCGTCCGCCTCGGTGGTCGGAGCCAAGACGCGCACCAGCTCGCCAACCGGCCCGTGGAGCGCCTCCGGGGCAAGCGTCGGACGTTGGGAGTGCTGGCCCTGGTGGACCGGAACGGACCCCGAACCGGGATCACGGTACTTCTGCACGAGGCCTTGCTCCTCGGGTTGGGCTCCCAACGTCTTGCAGGACGTCGAGGGCGGGTTCTGGTTCGGCACCGTAGCACCGTTCTCGAACGGCGTCACGCGACCACGGTCCGATCATCGCCGCGGTGACCAAGGTCGCAGACCCTCGAGCGCTGTCCCGGACGGCGATCCATGGGCCGGAACTCGTCGATGTAGGAACGGAACTCGTCCCGCCTGCGGAGGATGTGCGCGAGCTGCTCGAACTCGCGCGGCGTCGGGCGTCGGGACTCCACGCCATCGGGACCGACGGTGAAAACCGTTGCCGTCCAGCAGTCCGGCCCGACGAGGTCGACGCGGACCGTGCGACCCATCGAACCGTGGCCGACGAGGGACCCGTCGAGCTGGCGACGGAGCCTCATCGTGCACCACCGATCCGGTCGGTGACGACCTGGGCGGGCTTGTGGGGGCTCAGCCGGCCGACGCTGCCCGCGGGCGTCGGTGGCGCAGGGTCACTTTCGCCGGGCGACCCTCCGGAGGACCCGCCGTTCCCGTTGCCGCACGACGCGCGACGACCGACGGTCCGCACCGAACGACGCGGGCCCGCACCACGGGCACGGGGACGGCGTGCGTGGGCGATGGTGACGGTCAGGCTCCGAAGCGCCGTCACCTGTGCTGCGACGGCTCGACGTTGACGGGCGTCGGCCAGGAAGCCACCTAGGGTGCGCTCAACGTCGACGAGAACCGACTCGACGAGCGGTTCCGGCATCCAGAGGCGCTCCGCGATCTCGGCCGTCGAACGACCACCCATGTGGAGCATCAGGACGCGACGCTCACGATCGTTCAGCACGTCGCACAGAGCCGATCCGAGGTCGTGCAGGTCCGCGCGGTCGACTCCGCCGAGCACGCTGCCGGTGAAGTGCCGGCGGGCACCCCTCGCGGCGGACCGGATCGTGGTGGCCTGGGCGCGCCAGCGGCGCGCGTCGATGGGGCGGCCCGCAGCGTCGGCAAGCTCGGCCAGGCGGTACAGACGAGCTAGCGTCAGCGGTCCGGGGCGACGCTCCTCGCGACGCAGGATCACGCCTACCTCGAGGCGTCGACGGTGCTCGTTGCGTGCGGCGAGCCGGAGCTCGTCGTCGGTCGGGGCGAACGGGTCGACGTCGATCGGGTCCGCCACCGGATCGAGGTGGTCCCGGTCGCGATGCGATCCGGTCGGCCGACGGTCCCCGTCGAACGGGTCGACGGTGACGGCCTGGCGGTCGATCGGCGCCACGTGCGGGCTGCTGCCGCGGCGGATCGTGGTGGTGCCCGACGTATCGG